>Ga0310695_10002517_pt1 | contig 38493 bp, 26 predicted proteins | sample RumenRJG_04DNA_FD_203882 | JGI IMG/M metagenome (GOLD analysis project Ga0310695, IMG submission 203882) | Bovine rumen microbial communities from Lethbridge, Alberta, Canada - RJG_04 (v2) (version 2) | ecosystem: Host-associated > Mammals > Digestive system > Stomach > Rumen | place: Canada...
AGTTGAAGACGCCAATTTCGTTCTTCAAACCTCCGAAGTTGATGCCCGTCTTGCCGCCCACACTTGCGTCAACTTGGCTCAGCAAGGTCGTTGGGATGTTGATGTAGGCGAGCCCTCTCTTGAAAGTGCTTGCGGCAAATCCGCCTAAATCCGTCACCATACCGCCTCCCACGTTGATGAGGAGCGAGTGACGCGAAGCGCCGCCTTCCTGAAGAGACCGCCATACGAATGCCAACGACTCGAGCGTCTTGTGTTCGTCTGTCGCGCCAATCGTAATCATTTGGGCTGTCTCGAACTCGGGCAAAGCCTTGATAATCGGCCAGCAGAGCTCGACGGTTGTGGTGTCGGTCAACACGAAAATACGGTCGTGAGGGCATCGCGCGATGGCTTCCGCCACGTCCCTCAGCAAATCTTGACTTATAATGATTTCTTGTTTCATTTGCCTTGCAAAGATACACATTATATATTATTATAAAGAAGAAAAGGCAGACGCGAAAAGTGAAAAAAGAGAAAAATAGAAAAAAGTCGTGCAAAAGTTTGGCTGTTCCAATAAAAAGCCGTACCTTTGCGCTCGCAAAAACGGAATTGATATAATTTTGAATTTGCAATGTTGGCGGGATAGCTCAGCTGGTTAGAGCGTCGGATTCATAATCCGGAGGTCGTGGGATCGTGACCCACTCCCGCTACAAAACCGTTCGAAGGCTTGCGACTTAGATCGCGAGCTTTTTTCTTTTGCCAGACTTAACGTGCCGAGTCTCTCAACTTAACGTGCCGAGTCTCTCAACTTAACGTGCCGAGTCTCTCAACTTAACGTGCTAAGATTTTATTTTAACGTGTTAAGTCTTTCAACTCGACGTGCTTAGTTTTGAAACTACACACGTGTACTTTTCAAATTACTTATGTGTAATTCGCAAATTGCCCGCGTGAAAATCGCCAACGACACACGCTATCTTTGGCAACGATACTGAGGGTATTTGTAAACTAAGCAGGCAAGTGTCTCTCGAGATATGTGTCGTTTTTGCACACGCATGCAAGTATTTTGGGAAAAAATGCATTTTTTTGTTCAAAATATAATTGAATTTCATGAAAAAAATGTAATTTTGTGCCCGATTTTATGAAAAGCCTCAAAAGGACTACAACTATTAATAAAGTTTTCTGACAACATGAAAAGAAATTACATGATTCGTTTTGTTCTTCTGCTTTTAGCAGTAATCTCGGGACAAAGCATGAAAGCACAGACTTTTTCTGGTGGTACAGGTACGGAAACTGACCCCTATCAAATTGCTTCACTTGATGACTGGAACACTCTGGCATATGCTATAGTTGGCAATAGTGACCAAGCTGCTTTTGCAGGCAAGTTCTTCAAGATGACTGCCAATATCGGTACGACAGAGAATCCTGTCACCATACCTCTTGGCAAACAGACGGGCTCAGGTCATAATACCAGAAAGCGTTTCGCGGGTATTTTCGATGGCGATGGCCATACCTTGACCGTCAACATTAATAACAAAGACATTAATAACAAAGATAATCCATGGTTTGAAAACAACGCTAGCTATTGTGCACCTTTTGCTTATGCGCAGAACATAACAATTAGGAATCTGACTGTTTTAGGTACCATCACTACCACAGGTCAGTTCGCTTCTGGTTTGGTAGGTCAGTCTGGTCCTGACAATCAATCGTCACTTGGTACTTGTACCATCGAGAACTGCCATGTGGGTGCAACATTCGTTGGAAATACTGGAAGTGGCAATGGTAATCACGGAATATTCATCAGTGTCGCAGAAGGTAATGCTTCTATCACCAATAGCTGGTTCGATGGCGAAATCGCCGGCAGTAACTATTACTACTCTGGCGGCTTTATCGGACTGAACAAGGCAACTGCTACTCTTACCGACTGTCTCTTCAATCCTGCGTCAATCGCATCAACTGTTAACTACAAGCAGTCCAGTGAGTTCTCTCACGACATTGGTGGCACATCAAAGCTTACTCGTTGCTACTACACAAAGTCGTTCAGCGACCCTGAAACTGCACAAGGGCAAAGAGTCAGAACAGGTGCTGCGCCTGAAGCCAATGATTATTATTCTGTGTATACTAACGACATTAAAGATGAAAATGAAATTCCTCGTCCAACTCCTGATGGTTATAACTATTATATTATCATGGAGAACTACATATGGACAAGAATACAAAGTGCTATGGGCTTGAATAGTGGAGTAACCTCATATTCATTTGAGGACATCGCTGATGAAAGACTAATAGAAGGTAAACTTGTAGCTGGTAAGGATAATACTGCTTTTGTCGTTCCTGAAGGTAAGACATTTACACTCGACTTGAACGGCAAAACCATCGACCGCGAACTTGACGTCGTTAATCCTGCCCTGACAAATGGTTATATAATAAAGGTTGCGGCAGGCGCTAAACTGACCGTAACAAATGGAACTATCCAACATGGTCATAACAATAGCGACGGTGGTTGTATCTACAATGAAGGTGAACTTATTCTCGACGGTGTTACCATTACTAAGAACTATGCTGACGGCAATGGCAGTGGCGCAGGTATCTATAATGCTGGTACGCTCAGCCTCAATAATGTCACAATCAAAGACAACCATCTGAAAAGCGATGGTACAGGCACAGGCGCAGGTATCTATAACACAGGTGATGCTACACTCCATATTAGTGGCAAAGTTCTGATTACGGGTAACAAGAAAGGCACTCAAGAGAATAACCTTTTCCTTGCGGGCTCAAGTGTGATTACTGTTGATGCTGCCATTAAAGGCACCTCGATTGGTGTCATGAAAGAAACGAATGGCGTATTTACCAAAGGTCTTAAGAACAAGGGTAATGCCAGCAACTTCAAGAGTAATGCCAACAACATATTTGTGGCACTCTATTCTGAAGGTGCGAACGAAGGTGAAGCCTATCTGTATGGTCTCGAAACGATTGACCTCTACAATAATCCAACTGATGTGACGAACGCTTCTGTCATCACGCCTTATAATGGTTTGCACGTCAACGTTAAACTCAATAACCGTACTCTCTACAAGGACGGATATTGGAATACCATTTGTCTGCCTTTCAAGACATCAAAGAGTGGTCCTCTTAAGGATGCAGAAGTCCGTAAACTCAAATCTGCAACCATTGATGAAGCAGGAATACTGAACATCACTTTTGAAGCAGTTTCTACTTTGAACGCGGGCACGCCTTACCTCATCAGATGGAACAAGCCTGAGGGTTACGACCAGAACCCAGACAATTTTGATGTGAAGAATCCCACATTCAGCAATGTTGTCATTGAAAGTACTACTCCTGGCTCAGTGACGACCGATGCTATCACTTTCCTTGGTATTTACGACCCCACACCACTCAGCAACGACCGCAGCATCCTTGTTATGGGTGCAGAGAACACACTCACCTATCCTACGAACGCCAATTACAAGCTTCGTGCATTCCGTGGCTACTTCGAGGTAAATGGTGCTGGCAGTGAAATCAAGGCCTTCGAGATGAACTTTGAAGATGACCCCACAAGCATCCAGACAATCTATAGTGTGCAAAGTCCGATGAACGATGCTATTTACAATCTCGCAGGTCAGCGCATGGGTAAGATGCAGAGAGGTATTAATATCGTGAACGGTAAAAAGATATTCATTAAGTAATAGGAGGTTTGAGCATTATGAAAAAGAATTATATACAACCCGCAATGTTTGCAGTAATGCTGCAACATAGTAGTCAGATTTTGACTGGCAGCCTTACTGGCGTTAGTAGCGATACCGGTACCAACCTCAACTCTGTAATTGGGAATGCCAGTGAAGATGACGATGGTGATGGCGGACGTGTCAAAGGAAACTCTGACTCTTGGTGTGATGAATGGTAATAACTCCTAAAAATAACATTTAATATAAGTCCTCGTTGTGTAGAGCAGCGAGGATTTTTTATTTCATTAGATGTGTTGTTTGAAAATAATTGTGTATATTTGCAACAGAATACTAACACCTAGACCTATGAAAAGATTGTTTTTGTGCCTTATCGCAGCTTTAAGTGTGTTCTCTTTGGCTGCCCAAAGTGAGTTCGACAACGAAGTGATGCAGACAATTATGGCACGTCGCTCTGTCCGAAAGTACCTTGACAAACCTGTGGAACATGCAAAGTTGGAAGCAATAGCAAAAGCCGGCATCAATGCTCCAAGTGCGAGGAACTGGCAGTATTGGGCTGTCAGGATTATCGAGGACTACAAGCTGATTGCCGAGGTGAGCGAGGTTTATAAGCAGGCGAACCCTGAGGCGGTGAGCCGCGAACCTGGCTTCAAGAACATGTTCCGCGGGGCTCCAAACCTGATTTGCGTCTGTGCTCCAAAGGATGGAGGCTTCGACCTCGATGCAGGGCTGATGGGAGAGAACATGATGCTGGCAGCTCAGTCCCTCGGCTTGGGAACCTGCATCCAGACAGGCCCCGTGCGTTTCCTGCTCACGAACGATAAGGCGAAGTTCTTCCTAGAACGCCTCGACATCCCAGAAGGCTATAAGTTGCTCTATGTCATTGCAGTCGGCTATCCCGACGAGAAGCCCGATGCCAAGCCTCGTGACGCTTCGAAGGTGAAGTTTATCGGTGGCGAAACTTCGAATGAAGCAAGCGATGATGACGGACTATTTATTGATTATTTCGAGAACGCACAGTTCCCGGGTGGCGACAAAGCGTGCATGAAATGGCTTCAGGAGCATATAAAATACCCCGAAGGCTATACTTCCAACCAGCCTCAAGGGAAAGTCGTCGTAAGTTTCATCGTTGAAAAGGACGGTTCGCTCGATAGCATAATGGTGAAAAGTTCACCCGATCCTTTGCTTTCCGAAGAGGCTATTCGTGTCGTGAGGGAAATGCCGAAATGGAAACCGGCACATCAATATTTTCCTCCACCACGGCAAGGGAGCGAGGCTGTACGCTCGCGCTTCTTTCTTCCCGTTATCTTCAGGCAACCTTAAACAGGGATAATCTCCTTTCTTAACGTGCCCGAAGGACAGCCTTCCCGTTCTCTACCTTTATATATATGCCTTTTGGAAGGTTGCCTTCGCTCAGTTTGCGACCACTCAAATCATAGATTCCTTCACCCTTTAATGGGGTGTAGGAAATGGTTTCAATGCCCGTGACATCATCGATAGCATGGTATTTAAGCACGAAATCTGTGGCGCACCACCAGCCTTCACGATTGTCACTCGATGCACTTGCCTCGCCAAATTTGTGCCACCAGCCTGTCTTGGCACCTTGTTTGGAACTCTTGAAGCCCACAGTCAGCGAGCCGTTCGGTTCAACATAAATGGGCGTAGTGGTCAGCGTGTCCCAATGATTTTCGACAGGCATATCAAAGTAACCTTTTGTTATGACTGGCGTGACGACTTCCACATCGTTGCTCCGGAGGTAACCATGTTGGTCGGAGATGCAGAAATGCTCAGTCATCGCCTTGCATTCCATGATGTAGTAGCCCTCGGGAAGGCTGGTGAGTGTCTGCCTGATCTCCATTGTGGCGTCCTGTTTCGTTGTGCTCCACCATGCATTCCAACAGGTCTTCCCGTACTTTGTGGCAGCCTTCTGGTCTCCATCCTTGAAGGTTCCGACCTTCACCTCCCAACCAGTTGACTTCTCGCCCACAAAGGAAGCGTTTTTCGGCTGCTTGCTCGAACGTGAGAAGGCAAGGTTCTCCTGCATCAGTTCATCAAGCATGTTGTATGACGCAATCAGGTTCTCTGCCGTTTGTGCCTCGTTCATGTTGCCCAAGAAGCTGAGCATCTGTGGGTATTCGGGACATGGACGTTGGGCAATTGCCTGCAGAGTCGTGGTGATAACGTCAGTCTTGTCCTTTTTCTTGATTGCAGAAAGATGCTCATCCAAAATGGCTTCCGCCTCGGCCAAAGCAGCCTCGTCAGTGCCCGTAACTGCATCCAGTCGGGCATCGAGGTCGTCGTTGAGGACGGGATAGGCTGTGTTGAACACCTTCTGCGCCTCAGCTCGAAGCCTTGTCTTCTGTACCGCGTCGGCAATCGCTTCCTGTTTCGTCGGGAATAATTGCCGTAGTTGGATGTCGTCAATCTGTGCCTTGGCATCAAGATTACGACAGGAAAGGATGCCGTTTGCAAAGTCGCCACTATTGAAATTGAAGGTGTCAGCGTGCCAGTCGGCATCAACTGTTGCCTTGCAAACCACTTTCGTCAAGGCCGTTCCATCGTTTGAGAAATAGAACGACATGTATTTGCTGGCGTTCCTCGAAGCGATACGGAAGACGTAATTCTGTCCCGGAATGAGGCTCACGCCTGTCTTGATGGCTGCATTCGAATTGGTGCTGCCGTTGAGATGAGACTGCAAGTAAGGTCCTCCACCATAGCCTCCGTCGCCTACAACTTGGAACTGTGGCTCGGCAAGCAACGCTCCTGTGCCGCTCGTCCAGTTGGTGAAGCCGAGGTCGAACTCGCCATTCGGGAAGACATTGCCGCCTGCATAGTACAACTCGCCGTCAATCTCGAAGGCATCACCTGTGCAAACATCGTCGTTGGTGAAGTATTCCTTGCCAAACAAGTCGATGAGATGCAGGCGATAGAGAATGCTCTCATCGTCGTTGTCAATCGTGTACGAGTAGTTCGAGGCAGCCTCTTTCTGCGTTATCGTATCGAGAACAACCCAAAGACCGCGTGCGTCCTTCATCTGCACTTCCATGAGCTGGTTGAACTCTCCATTGGCATCATACCAGGTGAGGCGTGTCTTGCCAGTCGTCAGGACACTCTGCTTGAAATTTCTTGGCCCGTATTGAGGCGGCGTAGTGGGTACGAAGTTGTGCTTGCCATTGTAGCCCAAACCTGCACTTATGCTTGCGTAATACTCTCCGGCCTCAGTCAAATTGCCGTTCTTGTAGAGCTTCGACGGGTCGCGCTCGCCGTTCCAATAGTAGTAACGCTCAATACAATTATTGCTGTTAAGCACCGGACAGATACGACGCAAAGCAGCTGCATTTTGGCTTTCGGTAACTCCGCTGGCAAACGCACCGTTGCTGTTCCACGATGCTCCCCACACCCATTCGGATATCCAGACAGGCCGTCCCGTCGAACTCGTCCAGTTGCTAATAGTGCTGAAGTTGCTTTCGGGCCAATAGCAATGCAGGTCGATGATGTCGCAACGCCAGCCTCGTGCGTCGATGCTGTCAATGAAACGCTTGATGTAACCAGTGCCATTCGTGTAGTCACTTCCGTCCCATGAGGAAGGAGAGCACAGGCGCATGCCTGTTGCCATGAGGTCTTCCCAGTTGGCAAGCACTGCATCAACGTCCTCTGTCTGGTTCTTGGGATCGTCCGCAGGGTTCATCGGCTCGTTGTTCGTCTTCATGTGAGGCGAAGTTGTGCAGGCTCCGAGTGCCGATGGCGAAGGGTAATTCTCATAAATATGATGGGGAACATTCTCCACGTCGGGCGACATGTTGCTCGTTGTGCCCCAGGTATATGTACTTGTCACATTGAGAGCAGAGCAAGCATCGTTGTTTCCTCCGGCTGCTGCAAGCTGCGGCTTTCCCGTATCATACCATTTGAAGATGCGATAAGAGCTAATCTTCTGGTCGAGCACGGCAGGCAACGTCGGCACTTCGAGGTCTTTGTCGGCAGCGATGAAGCAGCGGCTGTAGCCTCGTCCCTTAGGCAGTGTGGAGAATGTTACCATGTAGCCTCGCTTCAGTTTGAACGAGCGGATGCGGTTGTTAAGCTTCGCTGCGGACAAAGTATTCATGTAGCCTCCGCTGTTTTCGGTGCCGTAGTTCTTGCACGAATCACCCTGATATTGCTGTTCTGCAAAGACAGTCAATGGCTTGAAGCTGTTTCCGTAAGGAAAGATGATGCAGCCTTTGTCCCAAAGTTTTACTTGACAATTGCCATTATTGACGGCTGCTGTGCCATTTATCTGTACTCGGGAAAGCCACTTACTGATGGCGACCGATGGTTTCACCGTTGTCAAAATGACAACGGCGTGTTCCGTATTGACGATGTTTACAAGCCCTTCGTCGGAAAATGGTGTGGTGTTCGTAATCTGAAAATCAACTTCGTCGGTAATGTCAACTTGTGTCGTGACTGTTGCGACAGTTGTTTTCCTGTTGGCTGCCATTATGCAGAGAGGCAGACAGATAAGGATGATAAGGATGTGTCTCTTCATGGGTATTTGTTTTAAACGCTTACAACGCCTTTGATGGCGGGGTAGGGGTCGTAGTCTTCAAGGGTGAAGTCCTCGTATTGGAACTTGAAGATGTCCTTCACCTCTGGATTGATAATCATTCGTGGCAGCTTGCGAGGCTCGCGACTGAGTTGCAAATGTACTTGATCCAAGTGGTTCAAGTAGATGTGTGTATCGCCAGTCGTGTGGATGAAGTCGCCCGGCTCGAGTCCGCAAACCTGTGCCATCATCATGCAAAGCAAGGCGTATGAGGCGATATTAAACGGCACGCCGAGGAAACAATCTGCGCTCCTTTGGTAGAGTTGCAAGGAGAGTTTGCCGTTGGCCACGTAGAACTGGAAGAACGCATGACAGGGCGGCAGGTTCATGTTCTTGATGTCTGCGACGTTCCAGGCAGATACGATGATGCGTCGGCTGTCGGGATTGTGCTTGATGGCATCGACGGCCTCTTGAATCTGGTCGATGAAGCCGCCATCGTAATCAGGCCACGAGCGCCACTGATATCCGTAGATATGACCGAGGTCGCCTGTCTCGGGGTCTGCCCACTCGTTCCAGATGCGCACACCTCGCTCTTGTAACCACTTGGCATTGGTGTTGCCATCGAGAAACCAAAGCAGTTCGTATATGATGCTTTTCAAGTGTACCTTCTTCGTTGTGAGCAAGGGAAAGCCTTGACTCAGGTCGAAGCGCATCTGATGTCCGAAGATGCTGATGGTTCCTGTGCCAGTTCTGTCTTCCTTACGGACGCCTTCGTCGAGGATGCGTTGCAGTAGGTCGAGATATTGTTTCATGTTCTAATATAATCAATAAAGGTGTAGTCTTGGTCGTGCTTCTCGTCCTTAGTGTGTTCTTCTCGAAAGCTGACTTTCCATTCGTCGCGATTGAAGTCGGGGAAGAAGGCATCGGCTTCCTTTGGCGTTGCATGCACTTCCGTGAGGCAAAGGCGGTTCGCGAGCGGTAACGCTTCAGCATAAACGCTCGCTCCACCAATGATATAGACGTCTTCGTCGGCAGCGCAACTGGCAAGCGCGTCCTTGAGAGACGCATAGCGCTCTGCGCCAGGGAAGTTCTTCTTGCTGCGAGAGAGGACAACGTTCCTGCGGTTGGGTAGTGCTCCTTTCGGCAGGCTGTCGAACGTCTTGCGACCCATGATGATGGTGTGACCCGTGGTGAGTGCCTTGAAGCGACGCAGGTCGGCAGGCAGCCAATAGAGGAGTTTGCCGTTGAGACCAATGGCGTTGTTCTCCGCGATGGCGGCTATGATGTTGATGCTTGCCATGTTAAAGTTTCTTCATTTCTTTTAGGAACTCGCTGATTCGCTCGAGATAAGTGTAGCTGCCCGTGCCTGGGGAAGCCGTTCTCTGGAAGCAATGGGTGCGCTTTGCAAGGATGTGAAGCTCGCTTTGAATACCCATCGCACGCATCTTTTCCCATGTCTTGACCGAGTTCATCGCAGCCCAGGCATCCTCGTCGCCATGTACGAAGAGCATTGGGGCAGTCTTCAGGTCAAAGTTGAACTCGGGGACGAGCACAGCGCTGTCATCCGTGCCGCTCGTTGTGTTGTGCTCTTCTATGCCATCTGTAAGAGCATAAGCAGGGTAGATGCCAATGCCCCATTGCACATTGCAAGGCTGCTTGTCGAGGTTGTCGATGGGAAGATAGGCCTGCTGCACAGACGAAGTGACGCCCATTAAAGTGAGGTGCCCACCAGCGCTGCTGCCCATGATGCCGATGTTGTTCGGGTCAAGACCGTAGTCGGCAGCCTTACTCTTGACGATACGAATGGCGCGCTGCAAGTCTTGCCAAGCAGAGATGTGCTTCTTCAAGCCCGTTTCCGGCGCAGGGCGCGGTGTGCGATAGCGCATGGTTACTACTGCCATGCCGAGGCTGTTGAGGTAGCGGCGGGCAGGAGCCACTTCGAATCCGTCAGGGCCATTGCCGTTGTAGCTGCCGCCGGAATAGATGATCTGGATGGCCTTCGTTTTGAGGTTGGCAGGGATGTGCCATTCAATGTACGGCGTGCCTTGGTTTGCCTGCGGATAAGGCATTTTGCCCTCCGGCCAAATGTTCTCCTTGACGTACTTCGCACGGTCGTTATCGTTGTCGAAACGCTTCATGATGTCAACCTCTGGAGCGAGCGGCGTGAGCAACAAGTCCATTTGTTGCAGGAACTCGATGCCGCGTTCAAGGCCGAATGCGCCGTGTCCTTTGCCTGGATAGAGATGCAGTTCTGCGGGTATCTTGCGCTTGCGAAGCTGACGGAAGACTTGCGTAGATGCGTTGGGACTGTACGGGTCGTTGCCGCCGTGATGCAGGCTCATCGGGCAAGTCTTCTCGTCGAAGTGGAAGATGGTGTCGAGTTTGACGTCGGGTCCATAACCCAAACGGACGTTGGGTGTGCCGCCTTCACTGTCGCTGAGAGCGTAGGCAGGAGCGTTCACGATGGCGAAGTTCACGTGGCAAGGCACATCGTCGAGGTTGTCAACGCGAGCATAGGCTGGAGTCTGCGAACTGGTTGCGAGGAGTAGCGCCAAGTGCGAGCCGGCCGACATGCTTATCGTGCCAATCTTCTCAGGGTCGAAGCCGCGCTTCTTTGCCTCGCTGCGCACCATGCGGACGGCTCGCTGACCATCTTCCCAAGCGGTCTTGTAGATGGGCAGACCTTCGGGTCGAGGGGTGCGATAGACAAAGTTGACGCATTGGAAGCCCAGCTCTGTGAAGCGCTTCGTCCAGAGTGTGATGAGGCTGTTGTCGCAAGTGTTGTTGTAGCCGCCACCCGAGATGAGAATCATGCAACCGCCGTTTGGCGTCTCGGGCTTGTCCATCCATTCGAGGAAAGGCATCCTGCTTTTGTCGGGATTAAAGCCTTCCTGGTTCACTTCTGCCGTCATAGCGGCAATTTGTTGCGGTTGTGCGTCTGGCATCTTGCCTTTAGGCCAAAGAGCGATGTGCTTTCCTGCCGACATCGTGGCTGCCATCAGGACAGCCAGAACTATAAGAAGATAACGTTTCATATTTATAATAATGATTGCATTCGTGCGAGGTATTTGCCGATGATGTCGAACTCAATGTTGACAACGGTGCCTGGCTTGATGGCATGGAAGTTGGTGTTGTCGAAGGTGTAGGGAATGATGCAGACCTGGAAGGTGTCTTCCGTGGGACGGCATACCGTGAGGCTGACACCATTGACGGTCACGCTGCCCTTGTCCACGGTGAAGTAGCCGTGCTTCACCATCTCTTTCGAACTCTCGTATTTGAAGGTGTACTGATGGCTGCCTTGCTGGTCCTCGACGCCGATGCAAACGGCAGTCTGGTCAACATGGCCTTGTACGATGTGTCCGTCCAATCGCCCGTTCATCATCATCGAGCGTTCCACATTCACCTCGTCGCCAACCTTGAGCAGCCCCAGATTGCTTCGTTCCAATGTCTCTCGCATGGCTGTCACAGTGTAAGTCCCTGCCTCGAGACGAACGACCGTCAGGCAAACGCCGTTGTGGGCAATGCTTTGGTCGATGCTGAGTTCTTCTACGAATGGGCACGTCAAAGTGAGATGCACGTTGTCCTGCTCGTGTTCAATGGCGACAACACGCGCCATACTTTCAACTATTCCGGAAAACATAATGTCATTTACGATTTGATTTCGCCTACAAAGGTACGAATAAGCGAGCACAAAACAAAGGGAAAACGTAAGTTTTTCCTTTTTTTGTCGAGCGAAAGTACTTTCGAGGGTTGCCTAAAGCGTGCGGAATAATTCAGAAAAACCTTTACATAAAATCATGTCTCCTGATGTTGTGTCGGGTGACTCGACGAGGGAAGTTTTCAAACGCCGCACGCGGAAATGGTCAACGCGGCACGCGGAGTTTGCAATTTCCCTGTGCGAAGATGACCAGCACGACACGTTGAAAGAGTCAATAATCCTCGCTTAATTTGGCAATTTTCTGCCTTGTGATTGTATTTTCTTTGCATCGGGTCTTTAAGAAAGGTCTTGCAAATGCCCGATTATAAAGCGAAACGCGATTTAAGCGCGTTTTTCGTGTCTGGGGTAGGAAAGTGCCGCCCGAGCCAAGAAACGCGCTTAAATCGCGTCGCTCAGAGAAATTTATTTACATTTTTGCCTCTGCTTCGAACTGCCGGAAGAAGCCTGCCTGATTGTGGCCTTCGCGGTGCATGGCCTTGTACTTCTGCATCAAACCTTTCAGCTCGCTCCATCTGCCGTCCTGCATGGACGCGGCTTTGTGCCTCATGCAATACAGATAAAGGGGCTGCATCCTGACGCGGTCAACCTGCTCACGAATGTTGTCCGATTCGGCAGCCTGCTTTGCTTTGTCGAGGATGGCGAAAGCTTTCAGGATGAAGTCGTCACTGTAAATCTCGTGGTTCTCGCGGATGTAGATGCCGTAGTGCAGATCCGGCTTCACGAGGCTTTGGCAGAGGTCGTAGTATTCCTTAGCGTAAGGCGCCGCCTTGCCGTAGTAGCCCTTGACGAAGATGCTGACGAGCGAATCGACATTCTGTTCCGGATTCCACAAAAGCTGATTGACAACCCACGCCTTCAGCTCGTCGAACTCGGCCCCTGCGGATTGGTATTGCGCCTCTTCAAATACGCCTATCGCCTTGTTGTCGCCAAAGACTTTGATGTTCGGACCAAGCACTTGGAAGTTGGGCCAAGGCGCGATGTACTGGGCGTAATCGACGATGTAGTCCCAGATGAAGAGGTGCGGCGCCAGCTCTGCCCAGCCTTTCAGGTCGCACATGAACTTCTCGTTCTGCGGACAGCCTGCGTCTAAGGGATGCGCAAAGCAACATTCTATGCTGCAAAGCCTGATGACGACGTTCTCGCGGGGCTTGATGCCTGTGGGCGGCTGCCTTGAGTATTGATAGGCAAAGGTGCCCACGAACTTGTCTGGAAACTCCAGTTTCACCGCGTCTGCCACTTGATTCACAAACCAGACAATCAGTCCGGAGTGTCCGCCATACTGGTCCTCGATGGCCTTGCACTTGTCGCATTGGCAGAAGAGGAAGTTGTCGTTCTGCGAAAGGCTGTAGATTCTGTAATTTGGGTTTCTGTGCATGAATTGCATCAGTCTTGTCTTGCAGATCTCGAGAACCTCAGGGTTTGACAGGCAGAGCTGGCCGTATCCGCCGTAACGTTTGCCGTCACGCAGGCAGAAATACTCGGGATGCGACCCGAAGAACTCCTTTGTGGTGACGAACTCTCCCATAGTGTGAGCGCCCCAATAGGCCTCGATGTTGCCATACTCGTTGATGGTGGGGCTCCATTTCATGTTTTCGCGAGTGTGAGCGCTCCATTGCGGCACGTTCGAAGCCACGAAGTAGTTGCTGTAACGGAAGTCGAGGAAAGGCTTCTCGCTGTGGTTCAACTTGCGCAACTTCCAGCTATGGTGTGTCGGCAGCACTGTGCACTTTGGCGTTAACCAATGGATGCCAAGCTCACGTTCCAAGAAGGTGAAGACGCCGTACATCGTTCCTCTTTGCGAACCGCCCCAGATGAGCAAGTCTTTTCCAACGGTCTGATAGGTGAAGCTTTCGTCGTTGGCTGCCGGTTCCATTGTGCCTGTCAGGAGGGCCAAACGTGCGTTGTAGCCAACGATGACGCGTGGCGAGCTCGTGTTCAGGTCGTTTGTGATGGGCAAGAGGCAGCCGCTTATCTGCTCGATGTACTGCTGCAGTTCCTTTGCCGCCGTCTTTTCAGAGGTGGAAGCGCTTGCCGAGATGACAATTTTGTAGTCGCTCTTGCCGTCGCGGAACAGCCAGTTCGCGGCGTTTGTCTGTATTGCGAGAAGCAACACGATGAAGGTTAGGAATAGTTTTGATTTCATGGTTTATGTTTTTTGGTTAATCAACATCATAATATATCTGTGCCGAGCGATACTGAGGCATTGCGAGAATTTGGCTTTGAAGAGCGAGAAGGCGCTCGCGAACCGCAGACATCGGAGCCGTCAACTCCATCTTCAAGATCAGTTTTCGTATGTGGAGGAGTTGAACGCGGCTAACTGGAGGAGTGTCTGGGCCGAGCACTCTTGTGCCAAACACTTGCTTCAAAAGGCTTGCGAAGTCTTTTGCGAGGCTCTCTACGACGTTTTCATCGCGATGCTTCATGTAGATAAAGATGACGCGACAGAAGGGCGGATAGCGGAACATCTCTCGCTCCTCTGCCTGCTCTGCATACATGCCTTCGTAGTTGTGGCTCACGACTTGCTGAACGATGGCATTGCCTGCATCTCGAGTTTGCAGGACGACATGACCAACGGAACCTTTTCTTCCGGCCCTGCCTGCGACCTGCTCCATTAGTTGGAAAGCTCTTTCGTAGCTTCGGAAGTCAGGTTGGGCAAGCATTGTATCGGCGGAAAGGATGCCAACAAGGCTGACGTGGTCGAAGTGGAGGCCTTTTGTAACCATCTGAGTGCCGATGAGAATGTCCGTCTGCCCCTCTTCGAAGTCGTGAAGGATCTGTTCGTAGTTCTGTCGCGACCTTGTTGTATCGAGGTCCATTCGAGCGATGCGAGCCTCAGGCAGGAGTGCTTGAAGTTGCTCTTCGATGCGCTCCGTCCCATAACCCCTGCTGGAAAGGTCTGTGCCTTCGCAGTTCGGACAAACCGTTGGAATGTTGTAAGTCTTGCCACAATAATGGCAAACCATTGCCCTGTAACCGCGGTGAACGGTCAGGCTGACGTCGCATTTCTCGCAACGAGGTGTCCAGCCACATTCCTTGCACTCAAGGACGGGGGCATAGCCTCTTCGGTTCTGGAAGAGAATGACCTGTTGATGTCGCTCCAAAGCCTTGCGTATGTGACAAAGCAATTGCGGCGAGAAGAAGCCAGTCATCAGTTTCTTCCTGCGCATTTCCTGCACATCGACGACCTCGATATCGGGCAGGCTGAGCCCTTCGAACCGCGTCTTCAAGGTGACGAGGCCGTACTTGCCGGTCAAAGCATTATGGTACGATTCCAGACTCGGTGTGGCCGAACCCAACAAGGCCTTCGCTCCGTTTTGCTTTGCAAGCACTAATGCTGCGTTACGGGCATGATAGCGTGGGGCAGGATCCTGTTGTTTGAAAGACGTTTCATGCTCTTCGTCTACGATGAGCAGGCCAAGGTTTCGGAAAGGAAGAAAGAGGCTGCTTCGTACGCCAACCACGATATCATAGGGTTCATCGCTAAGCATCTTCTGGTAAAGCTCTACCCGTTCTCGGTCAGGATAGCGGGAGTGATAGACGCCCAAGCGTGGTCCGAAAACACGTCGAAGCCGCTCTGTGAGCTGAGCCGTCAGGACGATTTCGGGCAACATGAACAGGACCTGCTTTCCTTCGGCAAGGGCCTTTAGCATAAGATGGAGATAGATTTCTGTCTTGCCGCTGCTTGTGACGCCGTGAAGAAGGCAGACGTTGTGGCTTTGCCACTGGTTGAGGATGCTGTTCATGGCTTGTTGCTGCACCTCTGTCAAAGGCGAAGGGACGCCTTCTGTCTCGTTTGATGACGACTCTGTCTGTGCTCTCTCAACAGGTTGGGCGTAGGTCTCGAGGATTCCTTTCTGGCAGAGTTCTCTCAAAATGGCTTCCGAACAACCCGACTTTTGCAGTAGAGTTTGCTTTTCCACCGTTCCTTCTGTGTCGAGGAAGCAAGCCAGCAAAGCCTCTTGTCGAGGGGAACGTTGCAAGGCATCGAACGCTTCGTGCAAACGCGCTTCATTGTGATATGCTTCGCTAAGCCGCACACAAGTCACCGTCTTGGGTTTATAAGTGCGGCGTATTTCCTCCTTCATTAGCACAGCTCCTTTTTCAAGGAGACTCTTTACGGCGGATAGGATGCTCTTTACACCTGTCTCTTTCTGCAGACTCAACAGTGTTTGTTCGGGCTTTTTCCTGAGTGCTCGCCATATCTTTTCTTCGCTTGGTGGCAAAGTCGACTCGGCTTCCCAATCCTCGTTCAACAGGATGGTGCTCTCGCTCTCCAGTTTCAGTCCGGAAGGCAAAGCGGCTTTGAAGACATCGCCAAGCGTACAGAGATAATAGTCCGCAATCCATTTCCACAAACACAGCTGCTCTTGTAATACGACAGGCTTTTCGTCGAGCACATCTGTGACGAGCTTTGTCGGGTAAGACGGCGTGTCGTCATGCAGACGAACCACAATTGCGGTGTAGAACTTCCTGCTTCCAAACGACACAATAACGCGGCAGCCAACCTGCACTTTGTCAGCCATTTCGGTCGGCAAAGCGTAGGTGAAGGCTCCTTGCAAAGGCAAGGGAAGTATGACATCGGCGTATTGTGACATAGTTGGGGCAAAGGTACAAAGAATAATTGAAAATTGAAAGTTGAAAATTAAAAAAGTGAAAGTGTGGCTCGAAGAATTGTTTCGTACACCTTTAATAATGTTGGACCAGGTCATTTCCAATGCCCTGCAAACTTCGATGCCAAGAGCTTCTGCCAGCTTTCACACGTTGTCTTACCCGATTCGACACGTTGAGTTTCCAAACATAACACGTTAACTTTCCAAACATAACACGTTAAGTTGATTATACATACATGTATCTATAATTATACATACATGTACATTTAATTATACATACATGTATGTATAATGAACGCCATGTGCAGCGTTGAGTAAGGTCGCTTGTGGCCTCTGCCTGAGGTATGTGTCGAATTGGTTTGTTTGGGCTTCCGGAAATGATGTTTTATTCGTCCATTAATGTAGTTTTGCTTATACCTTATATTATAATACGCGCGCGAAAGGGGCTGTTTTCGCAGCCCTTTATGCCCGATTTGTGCACAAAAAAAGTTAAAATGTGCACATTTGGGTATGTTTTTAAGCCTAATAGTTGCATAATTGCGCAAAATGTTGTTACTTTGCACCGCAAATAAAAAGAGAGACTAAACATTTTTTTATAACCAAAACATAAAGTTATGTCAGAAATTGAAGCAAAAGTAAAAGAGATTATCGTTGATAAGTTGGGTGTAGATGAAGCAGACGTTACTCCCGAAGCATCATTCACAAACGACCTTGGTGCTGACTCTTTGGACACCGTTGAGCTGATTATGGAGTTCGAGAAGGCATTCGAGATCACCATTCCCGACGATAAGGCAGAGAAGATCTCTACCGTTGCTGATGCTATCGCATTTATCGAAGCAAACAAGTAAATAATGGAGTTGAAAAGAGTTGTGGTGACTGGCATTGGTGCCGTCACTCCGTTAGGCAACACTGCTGCTGAGACGTGGCAGAATATGCTTAATGGCGTGAGCGGTGCTGCGCCTATCACACATTTCGATGCATCCAAGTTCAAGGCACAGTTTGCCTGTGAGGTAAAGAACTTCGATCCTGAGCAGTTCATCGACAAGAAAGAGGCCCGCAAGATGGACCCCTATTGCCAGTACGCTCTTGCTGCTGCCACTATGGCAGTGGATGACAGCGCAATGGACCTCGAGCAGGTGGACAAGAACCGCGTTGGTGTTATCTTTGGCGTCGGTATCGGCGGCATGAAGACCTATGAGGAGGAAGTCACGGCTTATGCCAAGACAGCCGACACCATCGGTCCTAAGTTTAATCCTTTCTTCGTGCCCAAGATGATAGCCGACATTTGTGCAGGTCATATCAGCATCAAGTACGGCTTCCACGGACCGAACTACATCACCTCGAGTGCCTGCGCTTCATCGACCAATGCTCTTGCCGACGCTTTCAACCTCATCCGTCTGGGTAAGGCTGACGTTGTCGTGAGCGGTGGTGCTGAAGCAGCTATCACGGCAGCCGGTGTGGGAGGCTTCACTGCGATGAAGGCCCTGAGCACCCGTAACGAGGAGCCTCAAAAGGCAAGTCGTCCGTTCAGCGCAAGTCGTGACGGTTTCGTGATGGCAGAAGGCAGTGCAGTACTCGTGCTTGAAGAGCTGGAGCATGCAAAGGCTCGTGGTGCGAAGATATATGCCGAGATGGCAGGTGCCGGCATGAGTGCCGATGCACACCATATTACGGCATCTCACCCAGAAGGTCTTGGCGCAAAGCTTGTCATGGAGAATGCCCTCGAAGATGCTGGCATGAAGCCCGCTGAAATAGACTACATCAATGTGCACGGCACATCGACTCCCGTCGGAGACATCAGCGAGTGCAAGGCTATTTTGGACGTCTTTGGCCAACATGCCTATGAGCTTAATATCAGCAGCACAAAGTCGATGACAGGTCATCTGCTTGGTGCAGCTGGAGCCATCGAGGCAATGGCAAGCGTGATGGCAGTCAAGGAGGACATCGTACCGCCCACCATCAACCATGAAGACGGCGACGAAGATCCCGAGATTGACTATAAGTTGAACTTCACCTTCGGCCAGGCACAGAAGCGCCCCGTTCGTGCTGCCCTGAGCAACACCTTTGGCTTTGGAGGTCATAACGCCTGCGTTATCTTTAAGAAGTACGCAGGATAGGCCGTGTCTGCCGTAAACCTGATAGACGCGATAAGGCTGCCTTTCCGTAAGGATAAGGAGCTTTATCGCGCTTTTCATCGTATGCTGGGCTTCTATCCACGCAAGATAAGCCTCTATCAGGAAGCCCTGATGCACAAGTCGATGCACGCTCAAGCTAAGAGCGGCGCGTCGCTCAACAACGAGAGGCTAGAGTTTCTGGGCGATGCGATACTCGATGCCGTCGTGGGTGAAATTGTCTTCCATCACTTCCCCCGTAAGAGAGAAGGCTTTTTGACCAATACCAGAAGCAAGATAGTGCAGCGAGAATCGCTTGGCAGGCTTGCTCAAGAGATAGGCCTTGACAAGCTCATTCGCAGAAACGAACAAAACCAGACCCACAACAGCTACCTTGCAGGCAATGCTTTCGAAGCGCTTGTGGGAGCCATTTACCTCGACAGAGGCTACGGTCACTGCAAGACTTTCATTAAGAAGAAAATAATGCGGCGGCTTATCGACATTGATAAACTGGCGTATCAGGAAGTGAACTTCAAGAGCAAACTGCTGGAGTGGTGCCAGAAGCATAAGGTCACGTTGGAGTATGTACTGCTTGACGAGACAAAGACAGAAGATGGTTCGCCGCTCTTCTGCTCAAAGGTAATGGTTGGCGGACACGAGTGCGCTCGTGGCAAAGGTTACTCGAAAAAGGAAAGCCATCAGAAAGCAAGTCGTAACGCTCTGCACCGTCTCAAGCACGACCGCAAGTTGCACGACGAAATAGTAAACAGCAAACATGTCACTAACTAACATCATACGTCCCATCTTCACGCCTCGCCTTCGCAAACTCGACCTATATCAGATAGAGGCTGAAGCTTTGCAGAGAGGTGTCCTCAAACGTCTGCTTGGCAAAGCTGCGCAGACGGAGTGGGGCAGGGCATACGGCTACGACAAGTGCCTCAATTATGAGGACTTTGCGATTCAAACTCCTCTCAATACTTACGAGGAGTTGAAGGGATACATCGATAGGATGCGTCATGGCGAGAAGGATGTGCTTTGGCCGGGCAAGGTGAAGTGGTATGCGAAGTCGAGCGGTACGACGAACGACAAGAGCAAGTTCATTCCTGTTAGCAAAGACGGCTTGCACGACACGCATTATGCTGGCGGAACCGATGCTGTTGTCTGGTACTTGAGGAACAACCCGAAAAGTCGTATCTTTGATGGCAAAGCGCTCATCCTTGGCGGCAGTCATGCTCCGAACTACAATTTGCCGGGCAGCCTTGTGGGCGACCTCAGTGCTATCCTCATCGAGAACATCAATCCGCTGGTCAACCTGGTGCGTGTCCCGAAGAAAGCCACTGCTTTGCTCAGTGACTTTGAAGTAAAGAGAGACCGCATCGCGAGAGAGGCCATGAAGCAGAACGTCACGAACCTCAGCGGCGTTCCCTCTTGGATGCTGTCTGTTCTGAATCGCATCATCGAACTCAGTGGCAAGCCCCTTGGTGATGTTTGGCCTAACTTGGAGGTCTTCTTCCATGGCGGCGTCGCTTTCACACCCTATCGTGGACAGTACGAGCGGCTTATTACGTTGTCTGGCATGCACTACATGGAGACTTACAACGCATCGGAAGGCTTCTTTGGCTTGCAGGACGACCCGAGCGACACGGCGATGAGCCTGATGATTGACTACGGCGTTTTCTACGAGTTCATCCCAATGGACGAGTTCGACAAGGAACAGCCGACTGTCGTGCCTCTTTGGGGGATCGAGACGGGCAAGAACTACGCGATGGTCATCTCGACGTCGAGCGGCTTGTGGCGTTACATCATTGGCGACATGATTCGCTTCACTTCACGCAATCCCTACAAGTTCGTTATCACGGGTCGCACCAAGTCCTTCATCAACGCATTCGGTGAGGAACTCATCGTCGATAATGCCGAAAAGGGACTGGCAGAAGCGTGTCGGCAGACAGGAGCAGAGGTTCTGGAATATACTGCGGCACCCGTCTTCATGGATGCTGACGGCAAATGTCGACATCAATGGATAGTTGAGTTCAGCAAAGAGCCGAGCGACATTGAAGCCTTTGCCAGCATCCTCGACAAGAGCCTTCAGCAGATAAACTCCGACTACGAAGCCAAGCGATACAAGGACATTACGCTTCAGAGGCTCGAGCTCATCAAGGCGCGACCCGGCGTGTTCAACGATTGGCTTAAGCAGAAGGGCAAGCTCGGCGGACAGCACAAAGTTCCACGACTCTGCAACAATCGCGACATCATCGAACAAGTGCTGGCGCTTAATATAGATAAATAAGGTAGATGAAGTCGAGGCACATATTTGCAGGCTTTGCGCTGTTGCTCATTGCGGCTTGCGCAAGCATAGGCGCACCCGACGGCGGCATTTACGACGAGATACCGCCGAAGGTCGTGTCGAGCTATCCTGCGGATCGTGCAACGAACAACACTGAGCGCAAGATAAAGATTCGCTTCGACGAATACGTCAAGCTCGAGAATGCTAACGAGAAGGTCATTGTTTCGCCTCCTCAGATTGAGCCTGCCAACATCCGCGCTGACGGCAAGAGCGTGAAGGTGACACTTTATGACAGTTTGAAGGCAAGCACGACCTATACCATCGATTTTGGCGACGCTATCGTCGACAACAACGAAGGCAATCCGATGGGACACTACACTTACAGCTTCAGTACGGGCGAAGAGATTGACACAATGGAAGTGTCTGGAGCTGTGCTCAATGCAGCGGACCTGGAGCCGATAAAAGGCATTCTCGTCGGTCTTTATCCTATAGACTCTCTCTTCAACGACACCATTATGAGGCATAAGCCTTTCGCTCGTGTCTCGCGCACAAATGGTTCGGGCAAGTTCTGCATCAAGGGCGTAAAGCCGGGCCAGTATCGTGCTTTCGCTCTCGAAGATAAGGATGGCAACTTCCTCCTTTCGCAGAAAAGCGAACGTATTGCCTTTCTGCCCGATACCTTCACAACTACTTGTAAATGGGATGTACGCATGGATACCGTTTGGCGTGACTCGACGCACTACGACTCCATTCGTGTCGTTCCATACGTCCATTACTTTCCTGATTACCTGGTGCTCAATGCGTTCCTTGAGGAAGGCCAAGACCAGCACTTGCTCAAGCGCGAACGTCCTGACCCCGATGTCATAAGGTTCTACTTCACAGCTCCTGCCGACTCTTTGCCCATCATCAAAGGTTTGAACTTCGATGAGAGCTGCCTTGTAGCAGACGCTTCGCTCTACAACGACACCATTACATATTGGATAACGGACACGGCTTTCACGCATCGAGAAGACACTATCCGATTTGAGATGACGTTCCTTGAGACCGACACAACAGGCGTCTTGCAGCCTCATACAGAGTTGATTGAGGAAGCGCCAAAGTTGACTTGGGAGAAGCTGCAAAAGGAGAAAGAGAAGAAGATACAGGAGTGGCAGAAGCAACGAGAGAAGCAACTGAGGAAGTCCAAGGTGCCTTTGACTGCGGAGGCTAACCCATACGAAAATACGTTCCTCGAGATCTCGGCAAAGCCATCAGGTAGCATCGACCCGAATCAAAATGTCCATTACATCGCAAAGCAGCCCATAGCGAAAGTCGATACGACACGCATGCACCTCTACATCAAGGAGGACAGCTTTTGGTTGCCCGAGCCGTTCCTCTTCTTGCCGGACCGCGACATCAAGTCCTACACACTGTATGCCGAATGGGAACAGAAGCGTCAGTACCGTTTCACGATAGACAGCGCAGCGGTAGTCGGCGTGATGGGCGACCCTTGCAGGACAATCAGAAGCGAGTTTACTGTGAAGAGTGAGGATGATTACGGCTCGCTCTTTGTCCACGTCATTCTCCCCGATACGGCACAGGTCATCGTTCAGCTCTTAAACAAGAGCGATAAGATTGTTGCAGAGCTTCCGGCAGAGAAAGACGGACGGGCAGACTTCTTCTTCATGAAGCCCACAGAGTATTACCTGCGTTGCTTTGTAGATTACGATGGCAACGGCGTTTGGAGCACAGGCAACTATGACAGAGGCTTACAGCCCGAGCCTGTCTATTACTTCCCAAAGCCTATTACGGTGAAGGCGAAGTGGGACATCGAGCAGGACTGGGCGCCGCTCGAGATAGGGCGTATGTGGCAGAAACCTATTGAAATAACCAAGCAGAAGCCCGACAAGGAGAAGAATGTCAAGCAACGCAACAAGGAACGTCTCCAGCAGAAGCAAGCTGAAAGGGAACAAAGACGGGGAAGCAGGGAATAAGGTAACAAGAGAGAGAATGCGACGCCTAATACATTATATATATATAATAGCTTTTGTGCTCTCTGTTTGCATAAGGGCGAATGCCCAGTGTACTGCTGAGAACACCGCTTTCAGCGCAGGTGAGGAGCTCAACTACGACCTCTTCTTCAATTGGAAGTTCGTCTGGGTCAGCGCAGGCACAGCAACAATGAGCATCTCCGGCACGAAGTGGGAAGGCAAACCTGCCTACAAGTCACATCTCATCACACGTACCAGCTCCCGACTCGACCGCTTCTTTATGATGCGAGACACAATGCAGAGCATCGTCACAGAGGACATGACGCCTCGTTACTACAAGAAGGGAGCCAACGAGGGCGGCAAGTATTACGTCGATGAAGTGTGGTACACCTATCCTGGCGGCAAGACGCATCTTCGCCAACGCTACAAGGACCGCGACGGAACTGTTACGGAGAAGACTTACGACAATACGAAGTGCCTCTACGATATGATGAGCATGTTGCTTCGGGCACGTTCCTTCAAAGTCGATAACATGAAGAAAGGCGAGAAACTGCGCATGCCGATGGCCGACGGACATAAGGTCGAGGACATCACCCTCATCTATCGTGGCCGCGAGGACTTCAGGATGAAGAGCACCGGCATCACCTACAAATGCGTCGTCTTCTCGTTTGTGGAATACCCGAACGGCAAAGAGAAGGAAATCATCACCTTTTATATCTCCGACGACGAGAACCACATTCCCGTCCGTCTCGACCTGTTCCTGCGCTTTGGCGTCGCAAAGGCTTATCTCTCGAAAAGCAAAGGGTTAAGGCACGAGTGCACTTCTATTGTCAGGTAATAGGCATCACTTCTTCTGCCTTGACTTCGACTGTGGCCGCACAAGCCCCGGGAATGGTGACAATGAAGCGGCGCGAGCGATGTCCTTCCACGCGCTGAAAGTGGCCACGAATGCCTTGCAGAGGGCCGCTGACAATCATCACCTCCTGCCCCGGCTTGAGCTTGATCCCGTCTGCCGACACAATTTCTACGAAGTCCTGACTCGCGGTACAAACTTTCATGAAGTCCTCCATCTCCTGTTCAGGCACGACGATTTTCTCCATCTTCCCGTTCATCTTGCGCATCATGTACTGCAGTTCTGGGCGCGACTTCTTGAGAGCCTGCACCTTTTCCTCTGTCGCATGAATGAAAATGAGATTGTGGATTGCCGGTTCAAGCGTGTTCCGAAGGCGGCTACCCCTCTGCATGATGCGGCGCATGGGCACAAAAGCCGGCACCTCCAAAGCGTCCATTTCCGCCTTGACCTTCATTTCGCGCCGATATGTGACGCGCATCGCGAACCAGCTTTCCATGAAAAGTTGAAAAGGTGAAGAATTGAAAAGGTGAAAAAGCTAAATCACAGACGATGTCTCATCCTCTTTCTTTGGCCTTTTCACCCTTTCGCTTTCTCAGTTTTTAAGTCGGGATGAGGCGACTCGAACGCCCGACCCCTACGTCCCGAACGTAGTGCGCTACCAACTGCGCTACATCCCGAATGGTTTTGAAAACCGGTGCAAAGGTACAAAGAAAAGTTGAAAGTAGAAAGATGAAAGTTGAAAAAAACGGGAAATGGCATGAAAAAAACACATTTCTGCCATTTTTTTTGTAAAATGTTTGCAGGGTTCGGGAAAAAGCCTTACCTTTGCACTCGCAAAAACGGAAAGGTGCCATAGCTCAGTTGGTAGAGCAAAGGACTGAAAATCCTTGTGTCCCCGGTTCGATTCCTGGTGGCACCACCCGAGAAAGAGCGTCAGACAAGCAAGTCTGACGCTCTTTGTTTTTCCATATCCAACATGTTTTGCGAAAGACCTCGACACGTCCCGTTGCCAAAGCCCACACGCCGCATTTCCAGACTCGACACGTCGTGTTCATTATACATACATGTATCTATAATTATACATACATGTACATTTAATTATACATACATGTATGTATAACGAACCTCGCGTGCGGGTGTTTGTCTCGTGTACTGTGAAGTCGGGTGAAAAGACACGTTAGGTTCGCTTTTTTACTAAACCGTATCGCCTTTCACAGGCAAAGAAAATGCCAGCCGTGTTAAAATAACTTAAACAACTGCGTGTTTTTGTCTTTGTTTTACAAAATATTAGTACTTTTGTGACGGAACTATGCATATATGATATACTCTGTTTGCATTAATTGACGCAATACATTATATTTTTTTATATATTTTATTAATTTAAATTACAAAGCAATGAGAAAGATTTACTCTTTCGCCATCCTCGGCCTGATGTGGCTCGTTGGAAGTGCTGCATTCGCTGATGACCACGGATACGTGAACGGTATCTGTACGATGCACGACGATTGCGACGCACACTTTGAAGCACCACAGCAGGATGCGGATGGCTTCTACATGCTCTACAATGCGGGCAATGTAGAATGGATTTCAGATCAGGTTGCCGCTGGCATCCTCGACCTGGACTGTAAGTTGATGAACGACATTGACTTCCAGGATATTGAAAACTTGCACAGACCTATCGGTCCTAACAACGGCAAGAAGTACAATGCGACGTTCGACGGTCAGGGTTTCCGCATCAAGAACATGATTATCAATCGTCCTAACGATGAGATGCAAGGCTTCTTTGGTGACCTTCGCGGTAATCCAAATACACGTGGCGGCGGTACAGTCATCAAGAATCTCATCATCGACAAGAGCTGCTCCATCACCGGCGCTTTGCGTACCGGCGGCATCACGGGCACGGGTCAGAACAATGAGAAGGAGATCATTATCATGAATTGCGTGAACGAAGCCAGCGTCACAACAACAGCCAAGAACGCTGGCGGCATCACGGGTGGCAGTACAAGCAATCATCCTATCTGGAAAATCACGAACTGCGTCAACACCGGCACCATCACGGCTCGGGGCAACGCTAATGGCGAGAAGGAGTCTGCCGGCATTTCAGGCTGGCTGGGCGACAACGCCAACACTCGCGTCGTGAACTGTTTCAACATCGGTATGGTGGATGGCATCGATCCGAGCGGACGCGGTGTCTTCCGTCAGTCGAGCAGCAGCGTAGGCATCAACTGCTACGATCTCAGCGGCAACGAGGAAGCCACACAGTTCATCGACTACGACCTTCTGGAGGAAGACGTCATGAGCGGCAAGCTGGCGTACATTATCAACCAGCGTGCAGGCGAGATTGTCTTCTGGCAGACACTCGGCGTGGACGAGTATCCTATGCCATTCAGCACCAGTAGGCAGGTTTATCTGCAGGGAGAGTTGCTTTGTGACGGCACGCCTCTCGAAGGTGGCACCTACACGAACGACCCTGTTGAGCCTGTTCGTCCGCCTCATGAATTTGACGAAGGCGATTGGTACTGCATCAACTGTGGTGCTATCAGCGACAGTTTCTGCGAGAAGGACGAGAACGGCTTCTATCAGCTGAACAATGAGCTTGATGTTTGCTGGTTCGCTGACTTCGTTACCGCTGGCAACGTTGAGGTGAATGCCAAACTGAACAGCGACCTCGACTTCTCAGACTATCCCGACTATCCAGGCATTGGCAATCGCAACAATGGCTTCAAGGGCATCTTCGACGGCGGTTTCCACACCATCAGCAATCTCACGATGGACTATTCCGACCTCGATTGGATTGGCTTTATCAACTTCCTTAATGGTGGCGCAACTGTCAAGAACCTTCGTGGCGATGCAACATGCTCCATCTCTGCTCATGGCAATGCCGGCCTTATTGGTGGTTCAACTGCACCTGGTGACATCTTCCTCGAAAACCTTGGCTTCGAAGGCGACGTCAGTTGTGTGAGAGCAGGTGCAGGCGGTATCATTGGCTGTAACACAGGTTCGCAGGCACACATCATCATGACGAACTGCTACTCGACAGGCTATATCTCTGGCTCTGAAGTGAACGAGAACGGTGCTTTGAGTGCATGGCTTGGTAGCAGCGGCGCAGTCATCACAAACTGTTGGACAAGCGCAATTGTCACCGGCTATCAGGTAACAGACCAGATAGGAGCAAAGTATGTCGCTCGTTTCGACAATGCTACCTTCAACAACTGCTATTGCCTTGTTCCTGAAGACGACATTCAGCCTCTCCAAGTCGCTCTCATTTATTATGAGGACATGGAAAGCGGTAAGCTTTGCTACAACCTCAACGGTAATCAGGAGAACATAGCATGGTACCAGACGCTTGGCGACGACGAGTTCCCGACATTTATGCCTGGTCATGAGCAAGTCTATGCTGTTGTCGATAAACGTTGCGACGGCTGGTTCGACCCCTTGGATGCAACGTATTCCAATACGCCTGGTCCTGGCATCCCAGACCATCAGTTCGTCGATGGCTTCTGCACAGTCTGCCATCAGCAAGACCCAGACTTCCCATTCCTCGATGTCTTTGCAAATGCTGACCATGATAACGCAGAAGGTTACGTCAACAACGATTCGGGCGACGGCAGCGGCTTGGCTATCAATAACAGTGTTGCAGAGCATTGGAACACGAATTGGTTCGAGACTTATCAGGAGATAACAGGCCTCGAGCCCGGTATCTATCGCCTGCGTTTGCAAGGTTTACAACGTGCTGAACAATGGAGAGAAGAAGAAGGCGCAGCTTACGAGACAGGAGTGCTTGGCGAAGAATTCGCTCCTCTCTACCACAGCAGTCAGTACTTTGCTGAAGTGAACGGTAAGAAGCTTGCCATTCGCTTCATGGACATCGCAGCCGGTGCTCAGCAAGACCGCGTCAACGAGACCGAGAACTTCAGCAGCGTAACTGGTCTTTGGGTGCCCAACTCTCTTGCTGCTTGCAACAAGTACTTCGCTCGCGGACTTTACTGGAATGAGCCTCTCTACTTTGCAATCGAGAGTGCAGAGGACAGTGTCAAGATTGGTGTAGAGAACAGCCTTTACCTTTATGGTAACTGGACGGTATGGGACAGCTGGCGCCTCGACAAGCTTGCCGATGCCGATGTGGAGATTATCCGTCAGCAGCAAGAAGCTGCTATCCAACATGACCTTGAAGAACTTGAGCCTCAGGTTTCTTTGATGGAAGCTTACAACGAAGCAAAGGAAGCCATCGGGAATGTTTCAACGCTTGAAGACATCATGGCAATCAGCGACGTGCTGGCTCGTACTCCGAACCTTATTCGCCGCAGTCATCTTGCCTACGTAAACTTCAAGGCCGCTATTGACGCTCTCATCGCAGAGCGTGAAGGTCGCGATGACCTCAATGGCGCTGCAGCCGACCTCCTCGACACTTATCTCTATGAGGCTGAAGAGGCAAACGAAGACCTGCCCAACGGTTCGGCTCTCAATGTCCTTGATGCCCGCACTCTCAGTGAAGAAGAGCTTGCAGCCGAGATTGAGTTCGCAAGAGGACTTTACGAGAGCGCAATCATGACGAGCATTAGCGTCGGATCCGACGTCAGCAACATCATCAAGAACGCTGGCTTCGACGAGGACGGCAACTTCAAGGATTGGGAAACAGTCAGGACTTATGAACATCCTGACGGCTACAACTTCAGTTCTAATACCGGCTTTACTGACATCTATCCTGTCGCCGGAACATGGAACACTGCCTTCACGGTTTCGCAGTACATTATTGCCGACATTCCCGACGGCATTTATGAGCTCGAGGCTCCTGCCTTCTATCGTCCCGGCGGCAATGGCGTGGGCGACATGGCAGGCAACGACTATGTGCCTGCAGACCTCTTCATCAATGACTGGTACACGCCCATCATGAACATCTATGCAGGTCGTGTGCTCTATGCAGATGCTATCAATGGCGTTAATTGCCGTTACGACGCTTCCAATGATCCCGATGCTCCTCACAATGGCGAGAGCACATCGTCTCAAGACTTCGATACCGGCGACGGCTACGTGCCAGAGCAACGTCAGGCAGTCAGCTTCGCATTTGGTGGAGGTCGCTATATTAATAATGTATATGGTATCGTGACAGGTGGTGAGCTCCGTCTCGGTATCCGCAACACAGGCAAACCATGGTACGATAGCGGCATGACGATGTGGGGCAGGTTCAAGCTCATATATCGTGGCTACAGCGAAGAAGCCATCATCGGTATGATGGACAACTTCAAAGCTCGTCTTGCAGCGCTCAAGTGGGGACACGACGAACAGTGGATAATGTACTACAGCCAGAGCCATATCGACAGACTCGAAAGCCTTATTGCACAAGCTGATGCTGCGGCTTTCGATGAGAAGTTGCCTATCATCAAGCAGATTAATGATGAGTTCAACACTATCCTCGACAGCTACGACGCTTACGCAGAACTTGGTAGCCTGTACGAGTATTGCAGCAACAAGGCTGACGCCTTCTTAGATTCCGATCCTGACCTTAGCGATGCCTTTGCTGCTGCAGCTGATGAGATTGACGGACACTACTCGAGCGGTGACCTTACTGATGAGGAGGCACGCAACTATCGTGAGCAGATACTGAACAATCCCGCTCTCGGTGGCGGCTACTACGTACAGGGTGACCTCATGGATCCGGAGGGCAATCAGCTTACTTATGGCCAGAACAGTACTGTCTATCCTATGACTTTGCAGGACGACGGCACATTTGTCGCGGCCAGTGTTTATGTGCAGAACCGCGCTAACCTTGCAAGTGCCAATGCCCGTGCAGGTATCTATTTGAGCCGTATGGACGAACGCTACGAGTGTACGAGTTCTTCACGTCGCTTCATTACTCCTGCTCACGGCACTTTCAAGGCTGTCCTTGACGATAACGACAACCACAACGACTTCCAGACTGTCGGCGGTCAGTACAAGGTTACATTCAATCCTGCTGACAGCACCATCGTCTTCGACCTCATTGGCGAATATCCTTGGCACGACAACTGCTATGTTGTTGGTTCTATCATGAACGTCAACGGCCAGCAGCATCGCTGGAAGAACGACGAAATGGCTCCCATCGCTCATAAGGGCAATGGTGTCTACGAGGGCGAAGTTATCTTCTTCCGCGATTCTGTCGAGAACTATTATCCCAACTTCACCATCTTCTCTTGCCGCTCCAACACTGGCAATATCGCTCATAGCACGTCGACTCGCAGTGGATGGAACGAAGGCCGCTATGGCAGTGAGACGAACAAGCTCTTGCTCGAAGATGGCGTAGTAGTGGGCGACCTCATTCGTGGCTCTGACCGCAAGTGGTATATGAACTGGGATGAGACGAAGGAAGGTGACACCCAGAAGTTCCTCATTACGTTTGACATGAACAACGGCACTATTGTCGTTAACGGCGGCTTGAAGGGCGATGCTAACGCAGATGGCACCGTTGATATCGCAGACGTTACGTACATCTTGACGCTTATGGCAAATAACGCCTTCGACGCACGAAGCGACGTCAACGGCGACGGCGTAATTGACATCGCTGATGTTACGAACGTCCTGACTATTATGGCAAATCAGTAAGGAGTGCGAGGCAAGGCCTGGCAACAGTCAACGTCTTGTCCGTAACCACAATGCAATGCCCTCCGAGAGCAATCTCGGAGGGCATTGTTTATGATGGGATAAAAGGGGAACAAAGTAAGTCGTCATTTTCAACGCCGCAGGCGGCGTTTTAATCCCCGCGTGCGGCGTTGGCCATTTCCGCGTGCGGCGATTGCAATCCCCGCGTGCGGCGTTTTTAACGTCGTGTGGAGGATATTCTTTTTTCACACCGTTTTCTTTTGTGGTTTGTCTGCTTTTTTGTAACTTTGCAGAGCAATATGAAACATTTCCTTGATATTATCTTCAAACCGATACGTGAGCAGAAGGTGCTCTTCTGGTTCCTGATATTGATGTCGTGTGTGGTGATTCCTGTGATGTGCTATGCAACAGGAGCTTTCCCCAAGCCGTTCGTCTTTGCACCCCCAATCTTCGATTGCTACTTGCTGACGGTGTTGGCTTACTTCCTCAGGCGCATCCATCTCTCTTGGCTCGTTTGGATTGCCTGTATCCTGCTTTTGGGCGGCGAAGTCTTCAGTATTCTTTGCTATCAGTCGCCATATTCAATGACAGTTTTGCAGCTTATCCTTGAGACGAACGGGCGCGAGGCAACGGAGTTCCTCAAAGGTCACGGCGTTGCAGGACAGCTGGCATCGGCAACTGGAATCACTTTCGGGGCGATATTCATCTCGTGGCTTCTCTTCAAGTCCCCCTCTAAGCACACTCCCTCCCCCCTGCGGGGTACTCCCCCTAACTTGTGGAGAGAGTTTCTCGGAGCCGCCCTTCTCCTCCTCTCTGCCTCATGTCAAGGCTACTCCTACTTCCGTCTGTATCAGGCTTACACTGCTGAAGTGACCACCACGATTGCCGAGAACAAATACATGCCCTTACGTAATAGTCCCTTCATCCGCTTCTTCTACGGACACGCGCTCAATGTCGTGAGCACGAAGGAGCTGGCGAAGCTGGAGGCGACGGTCGAGAGGACAGAGGTCGACAGCTGCTCTTATCGCAGTCCCATCATCCTGTTCCTACTTGGCGAGTCTTTCAACAAATACCATTCTCCCTTGTATAATTCGAAGGCTCGACAGACGACTCCGAACCTTTGCCGCTTGAAGGAACAGGGCAACCTCATCGTTTTCGACGATGCTGTCTCGCCTTACAACGTAACAAGCAAGACGCTTCGCTACATGTTCTCGACGTATTATCCCGGCTGTGGCCGTGCTTGGGTGGATTGCACGCTATTTCCTGCCGTCTTTCGCAAAGCAGGCTACGACGTCTGGTTCATCACAAACCAATTTGCAGGCGAGGAGAACAATAGGGATCATCATGGGCATGCTGGCGGCACCATCTTCAATCAGAAAGAGCTCCGCCAACAGCAGTTTACGTACATGAACCCAGAAGCGACTAAGTACGACATGGACTTGCTAGCCGACCTGCCGCTCGCCGATGAACTTGCAGCAAAGCCCTCGCTGCTCATCTTCCACATGATGGGGCAGCACGAGGACTATCGCGAGCGTTATCCCGAAGCGTTTAATCATTTCACGGCAGACAGCGTACAGAACGACTTTACGGATGATAATGGCCGACAGATTGTGGCAGAATACGACAATGCGACGCTATATAATGACGCCGTCGTAGCGAAGCTTTTGGAGAAGTATGCAGAGAAAGATGTCGTGGCTATCTATATGCCTGACCATGGCGAAGAGGTTTATGACTGGCGCAACTCGTGCTATCGTACGAACAGTGACCAGATGACACCCGAGATAGCACGTTATCAGTATGAGATACCTATGCTGTTCTACGTCTCGGACAGCTTTAAGACGAACCATCCCGACTTGCTTGCCGATATTGTCGCAGCACAACATAAGTCTTTCATCTCAACGATGTTGCCTTTCGCGCTCTTCCATTTGGCTGGCATTACCCATGCGGACTACAAGCCAGAGCTTGACATCCTTTCGCCATTGTATGACGAAGAGTGTCCGCGCATCATTCGAGAGGACGTGGATTACGATGAGTTGATGGGAAAAAAGGAAGAGTAGAAATGTGCATCACTGCACTTCTACTCTTCCACCGAAACTTCTTTTTACCTTAAAGCCTGTTATTCTTGTTTTGGACCGTGTCCTCTATGTGGTGTGCCGCCTCCGCCAAAGCCCTCGAGCATCTGCCTGTGGAACTTGTCTTCGGCGCACATTGCCTTATAAACCTTTTGCGGTGAAACCGCCTGACACAGCTTCTTGTAATAGGTTACCTCAAGCTTAGCTGTCTCTACGCCGAGGTCTTTTATCTTCTGAATCGTTGCGGCATAGTCGTTGTCGCTCGTGTTGGCAGTTGCGGCATTCTGCTTAAGTTGGAATATTTTGCGTTGCAGTCCGCGTTGCTTGCCTTTCATCTCGAAGTAGATGGGGTAGAAAGCTTGTGCTTCGTTCTGTGTGAAGCCGGCTTCTCTAGTGATGTAGCTCTCGAGTTTAGCCTTGAATTCCTGCGGATTGAACTTGCCTCGACCTTGTTGAGCAAGAGCAAAACTGACCGACATTGCAGTGCAAATCAATATGATAATGCTTCTCTTCATCTTTTCCCTCCTGTTTTATTCAGCCTCTGTCAAGTAGTAAGCGATTGACATATTATCTATCATCGAATAGTCTAGCGCGTCTTCGATGTACTGGATGTTCTCTGCTTTTGCCGTTTGAGTGGCGTTGTGCCTTTCGAGTAGCAGCCCGCCCGTAATAACACTGCCTGCGAGCACAGCTGCAGCTGCCCATCGCCATACCAGACGACGGCGCTTCCTCTGTGCTACACGACTCATCACTTTGTCCGTCAGACCATTGAAGTAGCCTTCTGGAACCGTGAAGTGAGACTCGGTGCCAAAGCGTTCGACGAGCTTTGCCTCAAGTTCTTCCGTGTTATAGTTTGTTGTCTTCATACACATATTTGATATTATATAATGTAAAAGGTTTAATCGTTGTTTTCAAAAAATGCTAATATTTTTTTTACTGCGTGATGATACGAAGCCTTGAGCGCCCCGATGCTTGTGCCGAGCAGGTCGCTCATATCCTCGTACTTCATTTCGTCGAAGTACTTGAGGTTAAAGACGAGTCGCTGTTTTTCGGGCAGTGTGCCGATTGCTGTCTGGAATTGTTGCTGCAGTTCGTCCCCGTCGAAGTAGCTGTCGCTGGCAAGCGAAACGGCTGCGCCGAAGTCCTCCTGGTCGAGGCTCAGCACTTGTTTCTTCTTCGAGAGAAAGTTGAGGGATTCGTTGATGGCAATTCGGAAGAGCCATGTTTGCAGGCGAGACTCACCGCGGAAGCTGTCGATAGCGCTCCAAGCCTTGATGAATGTGTTCTGCAGGACATCGTCTGCATCATCGTGAACAAGCACCATACGACGTATCTGCCAATAGAGCGGCTCCTGGTACTCGCGTACGAGTCGCGTGAATGCCCCTTCCTTTTGGGAGGAATCGCTAAGTTGCTTAATGAGTGTTTTCTCGTCTATCATGGCTTTTAGTTAGACAAGAAACAATAAATAAGGTTTAATAAGGGAACTATTGAACAGAGATTTTGCGCACAATCTTGCCTACCTTGATGAGGTAGCAGCCTTTCTGGAGGTTCAGCGCAAAGGTCTTGTCGTTGCTGTCAATGCGTATGGTAGCAACTTTGGTGCCTGTCAGATTGAAGATCTCCATAACCTCACCGTTCGCGCCAACAATGTGGACGTTGCCATCCTTGATGCTGAGCGAGATGCCCGAAACGCTCATCTCGATGCCGTCGGTCGGTGTTTCTGCCAACACGGAGAGAGGAGCGAATCCCATCGCCAAAGTGAATGCTATGATATAAAATTTCTTCATTCTTTATATAATTCGATGCAAAGATACGCTTTTTCTGTTATCCCTGCAAACTTTTTTCGAGAAAAATCACATTAAACAAGCAAAAAGGGGCCATTTTATGCTGCATAACATATTTAGAAAGACAATATAATTGAAAACTTCACAGGATGCTCTGTTCTGCTCAAAAGGCTGAAGCCCTCAACTTAACGTGCCGAGTTGCTCAACTTAACGTGCCGAGTTGTTCAACTTAACGTGGCGAGTTGCTCAACTTAACGTGCTTAAATTTAAAACGACACATTCCTGAGTTGTTAGCGACACGTTCTTATTTCCCCCAACGTCACGTGGATTGTTGCCAACTTTACCTGCGCCGTTGACTGGTCCGACCCGTTAATCAGGGCGATCAGAGTTGTGGCAGTATATGAGTCGACACGAGAAGGCGGCTTACCAGATGTCTTCCGGATGCTCTGGGTTGTCGTAGATTTCCTTCGGACAATACTCGATGTGGTCCATGTAGAACTCTGCCGTCTCGGTATCAAGCACGGACTTTATCTTCAAGTAATACGTCTTGTTGGGATCGAGGGTCTGTCGCGTGACAATTCGCCGAACGATGTTTCGGTTGACGTTTGCTCTTGCGGTCGTTCCCGGATTCTTTAGGATGAGGATGCTTTCCTCGCCTTTCATGAAGCCACAGTTGCGCATCTGCTTGTCAGCTTCTGCATCTGCATCATCGTCTGTGCCGGTATCTGCTATCCAGCCGGTAATCGGGTCGACTCCTCCTAAAGTAAGATTTACGGGAATTCCTGCGGCAGGCATACCGTCAAGACGGTCTCCGAAGTAGAACTGAGCGACGCCTCTGTCGCTGTTTGTCAGGATACGATAGCGCACTTCATACGTTCCTCGCTTTGGTACGGGTGGCAGTGTGAACACGAGTTCCCAGCGTCCAACGCACTTAACCTCGTCTCCGCAGAGGCTCCCGAACTTGAGGCCATAGGCATTATAATACACGAAAGTAGAGCCTTCGTTGATGCTCAGGTTGCCGATGTACTTGTATTCTGTGTCATCTGGAAAGTGCACCCATTGATGAGGAGCATCAGAGAGAGCAACGCGGCGTATGTCGTTGTTCATCACTTCAGGAAAGAAACTCATGCAATCCATGCGGATGCGAGTTCGGGCCAAATTGTTGCGCGTCTCCTCGTTATAGGCAATCGGAGCATCTATTTCGTAGAGATAACCGTTGAGCGCCGTTTGCTTGTCAAACTCATCTGCTTCTCTCATCACTCGAGAACCGACTCTGCTCGGGTCGCAGCTCAGCTCATGACCTGTTCCGTGCCTGTCGTTATCGAGATTAGGAAAGCGGTTGAGATACACACCTTGCGACTCCAAACTCTCGAAGATCTTGAGGAGACGTCGTTGTCCCATCGTGACGTAATACTCCATTACGGGTATCGAGAGCCTGTCCGGAGAACCGACATAGTCGTAACCTTTCTCGTTATAATGGAAAACGAGGCGGTCTGGTGAGAGCTTGAAAGGCAGGATGTGATAGGTTGTCCACTGGTAGAGCAGGTTATCGGGACTTTTGAAGTTCTCGCTTACGACTGCTTCGGGATAGTAGTTTCCCGCTTCGACCCAGGCCTGAATATCTGTCGGCATGATGTCTTCGGCAGGTTTCCCGATGGCTTCCTGCCAGAATTTATCGCTTTCGGCAAATATCGTGAAGCCGTACTTCCTGTGCTGAGGAGCATAGGAATAGCCGCCAGTCATGGTTGCGAGGCCGTTCGCGGGTGTCTTTTCCTCTATCATGCCAGTCAGATAGAGCTGCTCGTAAACCTCGTCGCGAAGTTTCGAAAGTGTGTCCATCAAACCGCAAGCCTGTATCATTCGAGCCATTACGACGAAGCCAGTTGCACTTCCATCAAGCTGTTCCTGCAGGATGGTCTTGAGCGAGACCTCTCTCGGAGCAATGACTTTCTCCATTTGATGGATGACGCCATTAATGGCAGGAATGTCTCTGTTACGCAGGTTAATGGGATAGATGCGGTTAATGTAGATGCTATCCGGGTTCTTGGGACGATAGACGCTCAGTCGGATGTCGTTCATATTGGCACGTCCGAACTCGCCGTTCGCATTTTGAGGAAAGTCCTTTGTCTCGTAGAACTCCACATCACCCCCGTCGATGATGCTGTTATGAACCACAACGCGCATTAGACTGTCACGCAGTTTGTCGGTCATGTTGCAGTCCCAAGATGGCTCTTCTATCAGGCCAGCTTCGACCTGATCTTGAAGGAAAAGCGCGATTGCTGCGTTTGTCGGAGCAAAACAAGTATAGTGACCACGAGCACTCAAAAGTTGGAAGACTGTGCTTCCGCTAAGCGGACTGATAGGAACCTGCTGCAGAAGTTTGACGTATTCGCTGTAGTCGTCGTGCTTTTGAAGGTAGCCAAGTATCGTTTCCTCCTTGAAAACATAGCGGGCTGAAGTGTCGATGTCCTCCGTGCAACTGGAGAAAAGTAATATATAGTAAGGAATAAGGAAGAGGGTTGAGGCAATAAGAGCGATGTACTTTTTCATTATGTTTGTCGCAAAAGCGTTAATAATTCGCTGCAAAGTAACGAAAAAGTATCAAACTATGCAAGTATTTTGGTAAAAAAGTGCAAGAAAAAGTGATTATCGTGGCATTTCGATAACTTCGAGGTCGCTGAAGTTTCCGTTGTCCACAGAGAAGCGAACAAGAGTGCGAACCTGATGCCATCCTTGCAAACCGGCAGCTCCTGGATTGATGTGAAGCAGTCCCAGGCGCTCGTCATACTGCACCTTCAGGATGTGGCTATGCCCCGAGATGAAGAGCTTGGGCGGGTGCGAGAAGAGTTGCTGCCTGATGCGAGGGTCGTAATGGCCAGGGTAACCGCCTATATGCGTCATGAGAACATCGGCTCCTTCGCAGGTCCAACGCAGTTTCTCGGTGTAGAGCCTTCGCAAATCTCCTCCGTCGCAATTGCCATAAACGGCTTTCAAAGGACGAAACTCATTCAGCCGCATCGCCAGTTCCAACGAGCCGATGTCGCCAGCGTGCCAAATCTCGTCGCAACTCTCGAAGTGTTCGAGGTAGCGGTTGTCCCAGTAGGCATGGGTGTCACTCAGCAGTCCAATTCGCTTCATCGCGTTTGATTTTACGAATCATATAAGCCAGCATACAAGCGGCAGCCACGAAACTGATGGAGTCGCTTATAGGCATAGAGAGCCAAACGCCGTCCAAGCCCCACCATTTCGGCAAGAGAGAAAGCAAGGGAACGAGGAAGAGCATTTGTCTTGTAACACTCAGGAAGATGCTTTTTGCTGCGTGACCGATGCTTTGGAAGAAGTTGCCGATGACCATCTGAGCACCTACTAACGGGAAGGCTGCCACGACGAAATGGAAGGCACGGACTGCCTTTTGAGTCAACTCAGGACCGGCTCCGAAGATGTGTATAATGGGAGCTGGGATGAATTCACCTGCCAAGCAAGCAGTCAAAGTGATGCAAGTCGCCCCGATAATGCCGTAGCGAAGCACTCGGAAAACGCGGTCGTTCTTCCTCGCGCCCCAGTTATATCCCACAATCGGCTGCATTCCTTGCACAAGTCCCATCACCACAGTCACGAACAAGAAGACCACTCTGTTCACGATTCCATAGGCGCCAATCGCCATATCGCCGCCATATTGGAGCAATTTGTTGTTGCAAAGGAGCACGACCAGACAGGCGCAGCTGTTCATCAGAAACGGGCTGAGACCGATGGCAAGGCATTGGCGGACGATGTCGAGCCTGAGCCCATAGATGCCTCGACGCAAGTGGAGCAGTTCTGTGGGACGGCTAAAGAGTCTCAACTGCCAGCAGAAAGCAACGGCTTGGGCAATAATGGTGGCCCATGCAACACCCTGAATGCCCCATTTGAACACGAAGATGAACAAGGGGTCGAGTATGCAGTTGACGATGATGGCGAGGAAAGTGCATGCCATAGCCGAGCGAGGATGACCGGCACTACGCAGTATCGCGTTCGAACCAAAATAGAGGTGTGTCACGATATTGCCAAGCAAGATGATGAGCATATACTCGCGAGCGTAGGGTAGGGTGACGTCGCTTGCTCCGAAGAGGTACAGGATGTTGTCCAGGAAGGGCAGGCAAACCAGCGTGAACAGAATGCCAAGGATGACATTCAGGGTAATCGTGTTGCCCAAGATGTGCTGAGCCTCCTCGTATTTTCCTTGCCCAAGTCGGACACTTATCACCGTGCTTGCACCCACTCCAATCATGGCTCCGAAAGCGGCAGACAGGTTCATGAAGGGACTTGCCACAGCCATTCCGCTGATTGCCTCGTCGCCCAAG
>Ga0310695_10002522_pt1 | contig 38398 bp, 28 predicted proteins | sample RumenRJG_04DNA_FD_203882 | JGI IMG/M metagenome (GOLD analysis project Ga0310695, IMG submission 203882) | Bovine rumen microbial communities from Lethbridge, Alberta, Canada - RJG_04 (v2) (version 2) | ecosystem: Host-associated > Mammals > Digestive system > Stomach > Rumen | place: Canada...
TTCCGCTATCCCTTCTTCTCGCCTGCACCTCACGATACAAACCTTGGGAGTCGCTTTTGAGTTCGTCGGTAACTACGCCTCGGTGGACTTTCACCACAGAGCATTGATATGCCCGTCATACTAAAAAAACACTTCCGGCATTTCTGCCGAAAGTGTTTTATTAGTTAAGTAAAATTATTTGCTGCTGCGTCTCTTGCGTACAAAGTAGAATACGCCAAGACCTGCGATTGCAAATACTCCGAAGATTGCTGCTGCAGAGTAGTCGCCTGTAGCGATTGAACCGTTGGAGTCGTTGCTGCCTGTGCCTGAGCTTGACTTCTCACCCTGTGCGGATGTAGCGTCGTTGTTGTCAGCTGCGGGAACAGTTGTCTCGGGAGCAACAGTTGTCTCGGGAGCAGGAGCCGGCGGAGGAGTTGTATCACTCCAGTACTTGCCTGTGAAGTTACCGAATACTACAAAGTTTCTCTTTGTTTTCTGATCATAAGCGTCTGTGTGCTCTCTGAGGATAAAGCCTGTCTTTTCATCAACAGTCTCTGTGAAAGCCTCGTCTTCGCCTGTTTCAGCGTTCTTCTTGGTGCCCTCGTAAACAATTTTATTGTCTGCGTCTACAGTAAGACCTTCCTTCTCGATGCACATCTCTCTTGTGGGCCAGATACCGAACTCGCCGTTGCCATAGTAGAAGTAGAACGCGCCATCCAAGCCAAGCTTTCCTGACAAAGCAGATTTCTGAGCTCTATCTTCATTATAATCAGTAACGAATACCATATTGTCAACATACTGATAGATGCTGTCGTCAAGCTCCTCAAAGAAGAAGTTCTTAGCGTAATCGCCGAACTCTTCAATCTGGTAGTTAGGATCGTCGCAGAAGTCCTCATAGTAATTATCATAGAGATAATCCCAGAACTCCTTGGGATAGTAGTCAGAGTCGCCCTGACCAAAGTACTCAACCTGAAGGTCCTTTGTCTGCTGAGCTGCATTATACTCTGGATATGAAGTATCCATACCGCCGTCGATGAAGTTGCTGAAAATCATATTGGGAGCAGTTCTGGAAGCAAGAGTTGAGAAAAGGTTAGGGATATTTGAATCCTCTTTTTTCATCTTCCAGCCGGGCCAACCATGTTTGTTTGCAGCAGGATAATCGTCCGGATTATCATCGCCGCCCCACCAGTAAAGACCTGCAGTGCTGCCGTATTTTTCCCATGTCTCACGGGTAGTAGATTTCTCTTCACCTGTCCATGAACCGGGCATAGCAAACATTACTTTACGAGTTTCTACACCTGCAGTAGGAGTATACTCAGGAAGACGATACGGATTCGGCGGATTGTCAGCCGCGGAAACAGTAGCAATACTGCCTGCAATTGCCGAAAAAGCAAGTGCGCATGCAAGAGCAACGCCTAAAATTCTCTTTTTCATTAGTTTATTCCTCCAATTCATTTCCGATTTTATTCGGTTATAATAATTATATAACATAATATTTTAAATTGCAATATTATATTACAAATATATTTTTGGAACTTCTTACAAATATTTAGCTGTTTTTTAGTAAAAAAGTCAAATATTAGATATTTTATTACTCGTCGTCGGTTTCTCCGGCTTCTTCCATCGCCTGCTGCTCGGCAGAAATGTCGAATTTCGGCTCTCCGCCGTCATAGTCGGAACCGTCGGCAGCTTTCTTATTCTTCTTGTTCGCAAGAACAATCGCGACGATAATCAGGACAACCAGTACGGGAATACCGATGAAGATAAATAACATCGGAGAAACGCCGGAGTTTTTGCTTCCCGAACCGCCGTTTTGAACGTCCTCGTAACGGGTAACCTCTACTACATCCTGCTGGATTTGGGTTGAGCGCTGCTTGCCCACAACGGATTCGTGGTTATCCTTATTGGGTGAGTTTTCCTCTCCCTTGCCGTCAACATAGTTAATAAAATGCGACTGGCGGTTGTTCAGCGTTTCCTCGTCGTCTGTGATGGGAAGAACGCCGTCTGTGATTATTGCGTCATTGCCGTCTGTAACGTCGTATGTCCAAGTGTAAGACTTAAGATATGTCATATCGTTGCCGTAAAGCTCGGTTACAAAGTAAGTAAACTTTGCCTCGCCGCCGTCAAGAACCTTGAAATTGCAGGAAAAGAACGGTGTTTTATTTGCGCAGTTTACAGGATTGTTAAAATCAGTCCAGTTAAGCGGAATTTTACCCTTGATTTCTTCGTTATAGAAAAGGTTGTCAAAGGTTTCGGAAGTTACCGAGCCCTTAACAAGCTCAAGCTTTTCGGAATCGTAAAATACGCGAACCTCAAAACCGATAACGTCCTCGCGGGTATCTGCGAGATTTAAGGTGAATTTAATAGTATCGCCCTTATTAACGGTTTTATCAGCGCCGTTGATTTTAAGACTATCCTCTGCAAAAGCGGTGGTAGCCGTGGTGAGGATAATAATTGCGGCTATAAGGATTGAACTAATTTTTGCGATGTAATGTTTCATATCTACAGTCCTTTTACATTGATAATAACATTATATATCATTTAGAAAATAATTTCAATGTAATTTGTGTGATTTTTAGATAAAAATTAATGGAATTTCGTCTAAATATGCGGAAAAATACAGAATTTTGAATTATGCAAAAAAACACCCTCCGGAAAACCGGAGGGTGAAAAACTATTTTTTATTTATTTGCGAACATCAGTGCAAATTATTTATCTTCTCTTCTCTTGCGGGTAAAGTAGATACCGGCTGTCGCGGATACGAGTACGAGGAGAATGATAATTGCCATAGATGCACTACCGGTCTGTACTGCACCGCTTGAAGATGAACCGCTTGCGCTGTCTGATGTTGACGAGCTGCTGCCATTGCCGTTTGCACCTGAAGGTGTTGTATCACCTGTAGCAGAGGGAGCGTCGGTAGCAGCTGTGGTCTCTTCGGGAGCAACTGTTGTTTCCTCAGGAGCAACTGTGGTCTCTTCGGGAGCAGCTGTGGTCTCTTCTGTTACTACGGGCTCAGTTGTGGGCTCTTCAGTAACTACGGGCTCAGTTGTGGGCTCCTCAGTAACTACGGGCTCAGTTGTGGGCTCTTCTGTTACTACGGGCTCAGTTGTGGGCTCCTCAGTAACTACGGGCTCAGTTGTGGGCTCCTCAGTAACTACGGGCTCAGTTGTGGGCTCTTCTGTTACTACGGGCTCAGTTGTGGGCTCTTCAGTAACTACAGGCTCAGTTGTGGGCTCTTCTGTAGGCTCAGGCTCAGTTGTGGGCTCTTCAGTAACGATGGGCTCAGTTGTGGGCTCTTCGTCCTCATGCTCCTCCCATACCTGAACATTGAGGTCAACTGTTGTTTCGCCGCCGCCGATTACATCGAACTTAACAAGTACGAATGTATCGCCTTCAGCATACTCGAACGGATTAACAGCGTTAGAAGCTGCAGCTCTGATCTCACCGGAAACATCAGTGTTGAATACAGTGATATCAACGCCGGGTGTTGTAACCTCATTGAGCTTGAGCTTTGTATCGTCGTAAGTCATCTTCCACTGGAAGCTGTCTACTGTGTAAGCCTTATCAAGGTTGAATGCAATTTCAACAGTGTCGTCAATCTTAGCGTCCTTAGTCTGAGTTGCGAACATATTAGAAATTGCCTCAATGTTGAGGTTCTGGTCTACTGTTGTAGCAGGCTCAGTTGTGGGCTCTACTGTTGTAGCAGGCTCAGTTGTGGGCTCTACTGTTGTAGCAGGCTCGGTTGTGGGCTCTACTGTTGTAGCAGGCTCAGTTGTGGGCTCTACTGTTGTAGCAGGCTCAGTTGTGGGCTCTACTGTTGTAGCAGGCTCGGTTGTGGGCTCTACTGTTGTAGCAGGCTCGGTTGTTGCGGGCTCTGTTACAGGTGTGTTGCCTGCGGGCTCGATAACAGCATAGAGTGTTGTAGGATCTCCACCTGTTACGAAGTCGTAAGCTTCCTGCTGGAGGCCGTTTACATTGTAGATGATGTAGTCTTCCTCAGTCTTGGGGTTAGTAAGTGAAGAAGCTGCAACCTTGCATTTTACGTCTGTTACGCCCTTAGCGCCGTCAACAACGTCGAATGTTGCTGTTGCGATAGGTACTAACTGACCGCTCTGTCTGAGTCTGAGGCCGTTCCACCTAGCAACTGCGAACATAATTCTGTTCTCAGCAGTGATCGGGTTAACGTCACCAAGCTCACCTGCTACGGGGAACATCTGATTGTAGTTGTATTCCTCCATGTCCTCATCATAGAAACCGTTCTTGTCGGGATCGAATGTGAGATATTCGGGATCGTAGTAAATACCAAACTGAATAGCCTGGAGCTGGAGTGCCTTGTCAACATCCATGTAATATGTTACTGTAACTGTCTCAGGTACGCCTTCTACAGAGTTGTAGTAGTATGTAGCCTGATCAGGTTTAAACAGGTTGGATGTAGCGTTTACTGTAAGGCTGTCACCTGCGGGAGCCGGTGTTGTGGGCTCTACTGTTGTAGCAGGCTCTGTTGTGGGCTCTGTTGTGGGCTCGGGCTCGGGAGCTGTAACTGTAACAGTCATCTTAGCGCCGGTCTTGGTCGCGAAGTCGAAGTTTCTGAGGTCGAGCTGGAGCTTAACTGTTGAGCCGTCTTCCTCTACCTCGAAGATGCAGTTCTTACCGTTATAGAAAGCATCGAGCTCTGTGTTAACGGGATACTGTGTCTCTTCCTCTGTACCAAAGTTGTGCGCCCAGGGATTAGAAGTGGGGTTACCCTCTTCGTCTACTGAGTTAACAGCAAACTTAATCTGGTAGTTCTCGAAGGCATAGATGTCTTCCATTGTCATTTCCCAAACGCCGTCTGCAACTTCTGTCAAAGCGTTTGCGGGGTCGCAGGGATCCCAGTTCGCGCCGTTGAGGTATGTATCCTCACCGTTACCAACTGCGATTACGCTCTTAACAATAAGGTCTTCGTCAAATACTACGCCGTCGCCCTCAACCTTAACTTCGTTGGTTACAGGGTTGTAGGTAACTTTAACATCGCAAGCTGTGTCTACGTTGAACGAAACGTTCTGCTCGGGATAAGACTCATCCCAGCCGTGATCCTTAACAACCTTGAGCTGAATAGCGTCCTCGGGCTGTACGTTAGGATATGTGATTTCGTAAAGACCTGTTGCCTCGTTAAAGGTCATGTCGTTAGCTTCGTTTGAAGCATCCCAAGCTGTGCCGTTGAAGATAGCGGCTGATGAACCTGCTACTGTGTAGGTTGATGCAGCTACGGGCTCAGTTGTGGGCTCCTCAGTAACTACGGGCTCGGTTGTGGGCTCTTCTGTTACTACAGGCTCAGTTGTGGGCTCTTCTGTTACTACGGGCTCGGTTGTGGGCTCTTCAGTAACTACGGGCTCAGTTGTGGGCTCTTCTGTTACTACGGGCTCTGTTGTAGCGGGCTCTGTTACAGGTGTGTTGCCTGCGGGCTCGATAACAGCATAGAGTGTTGAAGGATCTCCGCCTGTTACGAAGTCATAAGCTTCCTGCTGGAGGCCGTATACATTGTGGATAATGTAGTCTTCCTCAGTCTTCGGGTTAGTGAGCGCGGCAGCATGAACCTTGCATTTTACATCTGTTACGCCCTTAGCGCCGTCAACAACGTCGAAGGTTGCTGTTGCGATAGGTACTAACTCGCCGTTCTTTCTGAGCTTAAGACCATCCCACTTAGCAACTGCGAACATGATTCTGTTCTCACTGGTGATCGGGTTAACGTCACCAAGCTCACCTGCTACGGGGAACATCTGGTTGTAGTTGTATTCCTCGATATCCTCATCATAGAAGCCGTTCTTGTCGGGATCAAATGTGAGATATTCGGGATCGTAGAAAATACCAAACTGGATAGCCTGGAGCTGGAGTGCCTTGTCAACATCCATGTAATATGTTACTGTAACTGTCTCAGGTACGCCTTCTACAGAGTTGTAGTAGTATGTAGCCTGATCAGGTTTAAACAGGTTGGATGTAGCATTTACTGTAAGGCTGTCGCCTGCAGGAGCAGGTGTTGTTGTGGGCTCCTCTGTTACTACGGGCTCAGATGTGGGCTCGGGCTCGGGAGCTGTAACTGTAACAGTCATCTTAGCGCCGGTCTTGGTCGCGAAGTCGAAGTTTCTGAGGTCGAGCTGGAGCTTAACTGTTGAGCCGTCTTCCTCTACCTCGAAGATGCAGTTCTTGCCGTCATAGAAAGCGTCGAGCTCTGTGTTAACGGGATACTGTGTCTCTTCTTCTGTACCAAAGTTGTGCGCCCAGGGGTTAGAAGTGGGGTTACCCTCTTTGTCTACTGAGTTAACAGCAAACTTAATCTGATAGTTATCGAAGGCATAGATGTCTTCCATTGTCATTTCCCAAACGCCGTCTGCTACTTCTGTCAAAGCGTTTGCAGGGTCGCAGGGATCCCAGTTTGCGCCGTTGAGGTATGTATCCTCACCGTTACCAACTGCGATTACGCTCTTAACAATAAGGTCTTCATCAAATACTACGCCGTCGCCCTCAACCTTAACTTCGTTGGTTACAGGGTTGTAGGTAACTTTTACGTCACAAGCTTCTTTTACGTTGAACGAAACGTTCTGCTCGGGATAAGACTCATCCCAGCCGTGATCCTTAACAACCTTGAGCTGAATAGCGTCCTCGGGCTGTACATCAGGATATGTGATTTCATAAAGACCTGTTGCCTCGTTAAAGGTCATGTCGTTAGCTTCGTTTGAAGCGTCCCATGATGTGCCGTTGAAGATAGCGGCTGATGAACCTGCTACTGTGTATGTTGCATCAGCTACGGGCTCAGTTGTGGGCTCTTCTGTAGCAACGGGCTCAGTTGTGGGTTCTTCTGTTACTATGGGCTCTGTTGTAACTTCAGCAGTAGTCTCGGGAACTGTTGTCTCGGGCTCTGTTTCGGGAGCTGCTGTTGTATCAACAACTGTTGTCTCAACAACGGGCTCTGTTCCTTCGGAAGCGAGAGCAGTGTAGAGTGCTGTAGGATCTCCGCCTGTTACGAAGTCATAAGCTTCCTGCTGGAGGCCGTATACATTGTAGATGATGTAGTCTTCCTCAGTCTTGGGGTTAGTGAGTGAAGCAGCATGAACCCTGCAGTTAACGTCTGTTGTGCCCTTAGCACCGTCCTTAACATCAAAGGTTGCTGTTGCGATGGGTACTAACTGACCGCTCTGTCTGAGTCTGAGACCATCCCACTTAGCAACTGCGAACATAATTCTGTTCTCACTGGTAATCGGGTTAACGTCACCACGCTCACCTGCTACGGGGAACATCTGATTGTAGTTGTATTCCTCGATGTCCTCATCATAGTAACCGTTCTTGTCGGGATCGAATGTGAGGTATTCGGGATCGTAGTAAATACCAAACTGAATAGCCTGGAGCTGAAGCGCCTTGTCTACGTTCATGTAGTAGGTTACTGTTACTGTATCGGGAGTTTCAGCATAATGCTGTGAATAATCTCCGAACAGGTTTGATGTAGTGTTTACAGTAAGACCGTCACCTGAGGGAGCAGGCTGAGTAGCGGGAGCAGCTGTTGTCTCCTCTACGGGAGCAGCTGTTGTCTCCTCTACGGGAGCTTCTGTTGTAGCCTCTTCGGGTGCAGTAACGTCAACTCTCATCTTAGCGCCTGACTTGGTTGCAAAGTCAAAGTTTCTGAGGTCAAGAGTAAGCTCTACAGTTGAGCCGTCTTCTTCTACCTCGAAGATGCAGTTCTTGCCGTCATAGGAAGCGTCAAGCTCTGTGTTAACGGGGTACTGTGTCTCTTCTTCTGAACCGAAGTTGTGAGCCCAGGGGTTGGATGTGGGGTTGCCTTCCTCGTCTACCGAGTTGATGGCAAACTTGATCTGATAGTTATCGAAGGCATAGATGCCCTCCATTGTCATCTTCCAAACACCGGGGTTCTCAGGATCCTCAGTCATTGCGTTTGCGGGGTCGCAGGGATCCCAGTTTGCGCCGTTGAGGTATGTATCCTCACCGTTACCAACTGCAATTACGCTTTTAACCACAAGGTCTGTATCCTGTGTAACGCCGTCGCCGGTAACTGTTACATCCTTAGTATCAGGATTGAATGTTACGGTAACGTCGCAAGCAGTTTTAACGTTGAATGCAACGTTCTGCTCGGGATAGGATTCATCCCATGAGTGGTCTTTAACGACCTTGAGTTGGATAGCATCTGCAGGCTGAACATTGGCATATGTAATAACATAATTGCCGGTTGCTGCGTCGAGGGTCATATCATTAGCTGAATTTGAGGCGTCCCAAGCGGTGCCGTTAAAAACAGCATCCGATGATCCTGCAACGGTGTATGTCACTGTCTCGTCGCCGTCTGCGGCAGCAACGCTGATTGCTGTGATAGAAACGGACGAAACAACGAGCATAATAGCAAGCAGAATGCTTAATGCTTTTTTGAACATTTCTTCTCCTCCTTATGTAGTAATGCTTCTATAAGCAATAATATTATAATACAAACGCCGTCCAAAAGTCAATAAATTTTAGAAATTGGAAACGGTTTTTTTCACGATTTCGTATATTTTGTTTGATTTGCTCAATTATCGCGCTGAAATTTGTAGGAATGCACAGAAAAAAGCGGCTTATTTTTAAATAAGCCGCGGTTTAACGTAATAATATTTACAAATAATTCACCAAAAAATGATAAAATCATGTTACTTGTAACCGTTTATATTATGAGATTGCCAGTTCCACGAGTCGTAACACATATCGTCAAGATTTTTTTCTGCCTTCCAGCCCAAAATCTTCTCAGCCTTGTCAGCATTGGCAAAGCATTCGGCAACGTCGCCTGCGCGTCTGGGTTTAATTACATAAGGAATTTTAACGCCGTTAACCTTTTCAAACGCCTTTACGATGTCGAGCACACTGTAGCCTGTTCCCGTTCCGAGGTTGAACACCTCGCAGCCCTTGTGGTTGCCGGCGTACTCAATAGCCTTAACATGTCCCTTTGCCAAATCGACAACGTGGATATAGTCGCGCACTCCTGTGCCGTCGTGAGTCGGGTAATCGTCACCGAATACGCCGAGCTGCTCAAGTCTGCCTGCGGCTACCTGTGTGATGTACGGCATAAGGTTGTTGGGAATTCCGTTTGGATCCTCTCCGATTGTTCCGCTCTCATGAGCGCCGATCGGGTTGAAGTAGCGGAGAAGCACAACCGAAAAGTCGGGATTTGCGTGTGCGGTGTCGCTGAGGATTTGCTCCATCATCAGCTTTGTCCAGCCGTATGGGTTGGTCGGACTGCCGGTGGGCATTGTCTCTACGAGCGGAACGGTCTTGGGAGTTCCGTAAACCGTAGCCGACGAGCTGAAAATGAAGTTATTGACCTTGTACTTGCTCATGGTTTCGAGCAGGGTAAGGGTTGAATCGATGTTGTTGCGGTAGTAGAGCATGGGCTTTTCGACGCTCTCACCGACCGCCTTAAGTCCTGCAAAGTGGATTACGGCGTCGATTTTGTTTTCAGAAAAGATTTTTTCTACCGCTTCTTTGTCGCAAACATCCGCCTCGTAAAGCGGAATTTGAGTATTTGTGAGCTTCTCAACCCTCTTAACAGCCTCGGGGCAGGAGTTTGAGAAGTTATCGGCAATTATTACGCTGTGTCCTGAATTTATGAGCTCGACGCAAGTATGGCTTCCGATATAGCCTGCGCCGCCTGCAAGTAATACGTTCATTTTTTGTCCTTTCCTGTCATTTTAAACTGTCTGAAAAATCCCTTTTAAATAGTATACGAAATTTTATGCTTTTTCGGGGTCGGGATAGTCAACTCCGAAGGTCTCCGCCTCTGCCTTTACGATTATCTGGTCGTCGAGCGGTCTGTCCGAAAAGTCGGTATCGCACTCGGCAATCTCATTTACCGCGTCCATTCCCTCGATTACCTTGCCGAAGGCGGCATACTGGCCGTCGAGGTGAGGAGAGGTTTTGTGCATAATGAAGAACTGCGAGCCTGCGCTGTCGGGCATCATCGAACGAGCCATTGAGAGCACGCCTTCGGTGTGCTTGAGGTCGTTTTTGAAGCCGTTGGCGGTAAATTCGCCCTTAATCTGATATCCCGGACCGCCCATTCCGGTGCCTTCGGGACATCCGCCCTGAATCATAAAGCCGTAAATTACACGGTGAAAGGTAAGTCCGTCATAAAAGCCGCTCTTGACAAGGCTTAAAAAGTTATTGACGGTGTTCGGGGCGATTTCGGGATAAAGCTCGGCTTTGATTTGCTTTCCGTTTTGAAGTGTGAATGTTACGATTGGATTTGACATTTTAATCATCCTTTTAATTATAGTTTATTCCGAGTCCTGCACGTGTGCCGACCGGCGCGATTTCGGGTATAAAGTTGCGGAGTACGGCATATGCAAGCCAAACTGCCAATAAAATATAGTAAAATTTAGCGTTGTGGATGAGCGGAAACCTGACGTTTTTTCCGAAAACTCTGAGCACGAGCTCTATGTACCACATAAGCGCGAGTATAATCGCCGCTATTATGACAGCGTTTTGGCGCAGGGATAAGAGAATATCGCCGTGCAAAAGGGCAGTTGCGGCTCTTGTTGCTCCGCAGCCTGCGCAGTAAACATGGAAAATTGAAAGGAACGGGCACTGCCATAATTCAAAATTTGATAAAATAAAAACGGCAGCCGCGCCTAATACTGCCAACGATACGGCAGGAATAACAAACACCAATACCTTGTGATATGTTTTATAGCGCAACCTCTCACCCCTTTAATTAAATCGGGCAGGGAACGCCCCTGCCCGACCTATTGACTATTTGCAAATTTTTAATAGTATATACGACCTGAGCGACCACTGCTCATAGCAGCAGAGCATCCAAAGATAATCGCGAAAATTGTTGCCAAAACTAAGCCGATAATACCAAAAACAAGGCCGAGTGTTGCAAAGGTGTTTTTGCCTGTGAACTTTTTCTTAGCCAGAATAGAGAAAACAATTGCGGCGATACCTGTGAGGAAACCGCCCCAACAACATGAAACCATTGAAACGATACCGCATACAAACGAGATAATGCTGAATACCTTTGCAGGACCTGCGAGAACCTCGCCGTTATCGGGAGCATAGCCGCCGCCCATAGGCTGGGGCTGATAAGGCTGCTGTGAATAATCGGCGCCGTTTGCCTGATTGTACTGGTTAAACTGCTGTGCATAGTCATTCTGCTGATTATACTGCTGAGTGTAATCGGGCTGAACAGGCTGCTGATTGTACTGCTGATTGTAGTCAGGCTGAACAGGCTGCTGATTGTACTGCTGATTGTAATCAGGCTGAACAGGCTGCTGCTGGTTGTACTGCTGATTATACTGTGCTGCGTAGTCAGGCTGCTCAGGCTGCTGCTGATTATACTGTGCTGCGTAGTCGGGCTGCTCAGGCTGCTGTGGCTGCTGGGGCTGCTGATTATACTGTGCGGCATAATCGGGCTGCTCAGGCTGCTGAGGATAGCCGTTAGGGTTGGGGTTCACATTATTATTGTTGTTATCCATATTGGGAAACCTCCTTAATTTATACACGTTAATTATACGCTATGGGGTTTATTTTGTCAATAAATTTGGCGTATTATTAATATTTTGTTATTCTATGCTCATTGTGGCATAAGCATTTAAATCCGTTCCTGCGGTGTTGCCGCTCAGGTACTCGTAATAAGCCTGAGAGCCGACCATTGCGGCGTTGTCTCCGCAAAGGCTTTTGTCGGGCATATAGAATTCATAGCCGCGTTTTTTGCACTCATCTTCAAGAGTTTTGCGCAAAAGGCGGTTTGCCGATACTCCGCCTGCGATTACAAGCCGTTTTACGCCCAAATCCTCAGCCGCTTTTAAGAAGTTTGTAACAAGACAGTCTACAACGGCGTATCTGAACGAGGCGCAGACGTCGGCTTTATTGAGCTCAATTCCCTTCTGGGCTGAGTTATGGAGCAGATTGATAACCGCAGTTTTCAGTCCCGAAAAGCTGAAATCGTACGGCGCGTCATTTACAACAGGGCGAGGAAGCTTGAACGCGAGCGGATTGCCGTCCTCTGCGACCTTGTCGAGCTCGATTCCGCCGGGGTAGGGCATTCCCATTGTCCTTGCCGCCTTGTCAAACGCTTCGCCTGCGGCGTCGTCGCGCGTTCTGCCGATAATTTTCATCTTTGTATAATCCTCTACCATAACTATGTGGCTGTGTCCGCCCGACACAACAAGGCAGAGAAACGGCGGCTTTAGTTCTAAATTAGAAATATAATTCGACGCGATATGCGAACGAAGGTGGTGGGTTGGGATCAAAGGCAGTCCTGTGGAAAGCGACAAGCCCTTGGCGAAGTTTACGCCGACGAGCAGTGCGCCGATTAGTCCCGGCGCGTATGTAACCGCGAGAGCGTCGATTTCTTCAAGGGTAAGCTTTGCCTGCTCGAGCGCCTGAGTTACGACAGGAGTTATCGCCTCGGCGTGACGGCGCGAGGCTATCTCGGGCACAACACCGCCGTATAGACGGTGCTCCTCCACCTGAGAGGCGACTACCGAGGACAAGACGGTTCTGCCGTCCTCAACCACAGCCGCGGCGGTCTCGTCGCAGGATGATTCTATTGCTAAAATTCGCATTGATATTCTTCCTTTTTTCTTTATTAGAAATATTTTGTCATCAAAACAGCGTTTTCCTCCGGGTCGCGGTAATAATTCTTTCTCTCGCCCACCTTGATAAAGCCGAAGTTTGAGTAAAGCGAGATTGCGGTTGCGTTGCTTTCGCGAACCTCCAAGGTTACAAACGCAAAATTATTCTTTTTGCAGTGGGTGACAAGCTCGCGGATAAGCGCAGAGCCGACTCCCCTTCCCCTTTCGCTCTCGGTCACGGCGACGTTGAAGATATATCCCTCGTCGATAACCGCGCTCATACCGATGTAGCCGATTACTTCATCATTTTCGAGCGCCGCAATAAACACGGAGTTCGGGTTGTTAAGCTCAGACAACAGGCTTTCGCGCGACCAAGGGTGCGAAAAACACTCGTTTTCTATTTTGAGCACAGTTTCAAGGTGCTCCTCAGTCATTCTTTTCAGATTCATATTCTTTTATTATTTCTTTTACAGAATTATAAATTTCATCCCTGCACGCTCTGTACACGTCGAGATTTCCGCCGAACGGGTCGGAGATATTCATTACCGTGATTTTTTCTTCCGGAACACCGCAAAAATCCCTGAGCATCATCGCGTGCTCGTCGGTCATACAGTAAAATCGCTCAAACTGGGCGATGTTGTAATTAAAAACAAAATTCGCCTTCTTTTGGCTGAGGTCAATTCCGATTTCCTCGCACGCCTTTTGAGCGTTGAAGGACGCCGGAACGCCGTTAGCCGCCGCCATGCCGAAGCTGACAGCGCCGATGTTCAAGCCCTTTTCGTCCGATAATTTATTAAAAATCGCCTCTGCCATCGGGCTGCGGCAGGTGTTGCCTGTGCAGACAAAGGCCACATATCTATCCTTTTGCATCATACCACGTCTTTCCTATCGCCGCGTCGGCTGTCAGCGGAACGCTGAGCTGTACGGCGTTTTCCATTTCTTCCTGCAGGATTTTTGCGGCTTTTTCGCTTTCCGCCTCGGGAGCTTCGACAATCAGTTCATCGTGAACCTGCAAAATAAGCCTTGCCTGCATATTTTCGCGCTTTAGCCTTTCGTCAACCCTGACCATCGCGATTTTGATAATGTCGGCGGCAGTGCCCTGAATCGGCATATTACGCGCCACGCGCTCTCCGAACGCTCTCATCATCGCCTTGCCTGTGCTCAGCTCGGGCAGGTAACGCCTTCTGCCGAACATCGTCTCAACATAGCCGTCGAGCTTTGCGCGCTCAACAACGCGCTTCATATATTCGTCAACGCCGCTGTAGTGGGCGAGATAATTTTTGATATACTGCGAAGCCTCGCGCATTGAAACGCCGATGTCCTTGCCGAGCGAGAACGCGCCGATTCCGTAGACGATACCGAAGTTTACCGCCTTTGCGCGGCTCCTCATAAGCGGAGTTACCATTTCGAGCGGCATATTAAACACCTGCGAGGCGGTTATGGCGTGGATATCGTCGTTATTCTTAAACGCCTCAATCATATTTTCATCGCCCGAAATATGCGCCAAAACCCTCAGCTCAATCTGCGAATAGTCGGCGTCAACCAAAAGCCAGCCGTCCTTTGCGCAGAAGAACTTGCGCATTTCTCTGCCGAGCTCGGTGCGGACAGGGATATTCTGCAAATTCGGCTCGGTTGAGCTGATTCTGCCTGTCCTTGTCTCGGTCTGGTTAAAGCTGGAGTGAATTCTGCCGTCGTCCGCGATTACCTTTAACAAGCCCTCGCAGTAGGTGGAATTGAGCTTTGCGAGTGCGCGGTAACGGAGCACGTTATCGACAATCGGGTTATCGTATCGCAGGCTTTCGAGCACCTCGGCGTTTGTGCTGTAGCCGCTCTTTGTCTTTTTCTTAACCGGCAGTCCCAAGTCCTCAAACAGCACCTTGCCGAGCTGTTTGGGTGAATTTATGTTGAACTGACCGCCTGCCTGCTCGTAAATTGTTTTTTCAAGCTCGTCAATCTGCTGTGACAGCATAGAGCCGTAGTCGGCTATACCCTGCCTGTCAACCGCAAAACCGACGTTCTCCATCTTTGCGAGAACCTTTGCGAGAGGAATTTCGATTTCTTCAAGGAGCTTTTGCTGTTCGTTCGCCTTAATCTCGTTTTCGAGCTTTTCACATAGCTTGTCATAAACCGCGAGAGCTCTGTACTGCTTTTTGTCCTCGTCATCCGTTACGGGCAGAGCGACGTCGTAAATCATACACAAATGCTCGTCGGAATAGTCCTTTTCGGAAGGATTGAGCAGGTACGCGGCAAGCTCGGTGTCGAACTCGATTGCCGCGGCTTCAAAGCCCTTTTTGTCAGCATAGGCAAAGAGCGCCTTACTGCCGCGAGTGTATTTTTTCAGCTCGGGGTTTTTGAGAATATCGTCAAACAAATCCGCATCACGGCTTGTGTAAACCCTGCCGTCGATTAAAACCGCAAAGGCTTTTAATTCTTTATCGGAAATTTCAAAATAAAGATATAACTTCTGATTATTCTTTATCGGAATATTATTTTCATTTTCTATGACTTCAAGCTGTTGCGTTTCTTCCGCTTTGACTTCGGTCTGCGGAATATCGGTCAAGCCGTATTTTTCTAATAAAGAAAATAATTCGAGCTTTGCCATATAATCCGCGCAAGCCTGCTTGTCCTTAATCTCAACGGTATAGCCGCTGATGTCGGTATCAATCGGCGCGGTGCGGCAGATTTCACCGAGCATACGGCTCATAATCGCGTTTTCCTTTGAAGCAGTCAGCTTTTTGCGCACGCCGTCCTTTATGTCGAGCTCGTCGAGGTGGTCGTAGATATACTGAACGCTGTGGTATTTTTGAATTAAATCTCCTGCGCCCTTAGGACCGATTCCTGCAACCCCGGGGATATTGTCGGAGGTATCGCCCTGAATCGCCTTGATTTCGATAAGCTCCGAGGGCGTTACTCCGTAATCCTCCATAATCTTTTCGGGAGTGTAGCGGATATCCTGCTTGTTGGTGCAGAGGTGGATTGTGGTTTTATCGGACGCAAGCTGTAAGCTGTCGCGGTCTCCTGTCGCGATTACACACTCGTCGCCGCTTTTGTCGCAAGATGAAGCGAAGGTGCCGAGGATATCGTCAGCCTCGTAACCCTCGCAGGTGACGATTTTATAACCTAACAATCCCAAAAGCTCCTTTAGCGGAGGCATTTGCGAGGCGAGCTCGGGCGGCATACCCTTGCGGTTCGCCTTGTAGAGCGAATACGCCTTGTGCCTGAAGGTCGGAGCTTTCAGGTCGAACGCGATTGCCACCGCGTCAGGATTTTCTTCATTTTGAATTTTATTGAGCATTGTCAAAAAGCCGTAAATTGCGTGGGTAAACTGACCGTCCTTGTTTGTGAGCGGTCTTATTCCGTAAAACGCGCGGTTTACAATGCTGTTTCCGTCAACAACCAAAATCCTCATAGCTTATACATCACTTCCGTAATTACACCGTCTTTGTAGTAAATTCGCGGTACGCGCTTGCCGACAAGGCAAACGACCTCGTAGTTAATTGTATCGGTATTTTTCGCGATTGAGTCCGCGGTAGGCTCGCCGTGCTCGCCTGTGCCGAACACAACAACCTCGTCGCCCTGCTCAACGTAGTCGATATCGGTGACATCGAGCATGGTCTGGTCCATACAGATTCTGCCGACAATCTTCGCCTTTTGACCGTTAACGAGCATATAGCCGTTTTCGGCGTTTGAGCGGACAAAACCGTCGGCGTAGCCGATGGGAACCGTCGCGATTTTCATATCCTTAGGCGCGGTAAAGGTTCTTCCGTAGGAAATATCCGCGCCTTTTTTCAGCTCCTTAACATACGCGACCGAGGTTTTGAGCGTCATGGCAGGCCTTAGGTTGAGCTTGCCGAAAAGCTTTGGCGACGGAGCGAGACCGTAAAGAATAATACCCGCCCTGACCATATCGCAGTATGTATCGCCGTAGTCCTCGATTGCTCCGCTGTTTGAGCAGTGGCAGATTTCTATATTAAGCCCTTCGCTTTCAAGAGCTTTTCTGACATATGTAAAGTTATCGTACTGTTTTTGGGTAAATTCCCTGCCCTCTGCGCCCTCGTCGGAAACGCAGAAATGAGTGAACAAGCCTTCGGGAATAAGGTTTGGCAGTGCGCAGGCTTTGCAAATTTCTTTTATAGAATTATCATCACGCGGAAATTGCTGACACATAAAGCCGATTCGGCTCATACCCGTGTCAGCCTTGATGTGGATTTTAACGCTTACTCCTGCCTTGGTACATTCGTCCGACAGCGCCTGAGCGTAGCCGAGCGAAAAAACCGCCTGCGAGATATTGTACTGCGCAAGGCGCGAAGCGTCAGTCACGGGGGTATAGCCCAAAATGAGAATAGGCAGTGTACAGCCTGCGTCTCTGAGCTCAATTCCCTCGTCGATATTTGAAACCGCGAAGAAATCCGCGCCGAGCTTTTCGTAAACCTGAGAGAGCATAACCGCGCCGTGCCCGTAGCCGTCAGCCTTGACAACACAGCAGATTTTGGCGTTGCCGGTTTTGCTCTTTATCTCCTTAAAATTATGAATAACGGCGTCGAGAGAAATCTCCGCCCACGTTCTTTTTACAAAGTCCATAATTAAACCCCTTTGGCGATGGAATTATAATTCTGTATTAGAATATTAAAACTAATCATATATAGATATTATATTACTTTTTCGCGATTAAATCAACCGTTAAGGCGTGTTTAATGCCCATTAAATAAATAATATGCAGAATTTGCGTTAAAAATCTCATAAATATTGCATTATACCTTGATTTTCCTGCTTTAATGTGCTAAAATATTTTGTGTGAAATTTTGAAGAATACCGCACATTTTGCGGTTTATAAAACAGGAGGGAAAATTTTGACATCAGAAAACATAATAATTCTGAGTGCGTTTGCCGTGTATATGGTAATTATGATTGCCATCGGCGTAGTGTACTCCAGAAAAACGAAGAACAACGAGGACTACTTCCTCGGCGGCCGTAACCTCGGCGGATGGACCGCGGCGATGTCTGCTCAGGCTTCCGATATGAGCGGCTGGCTGCTTATGGGACTTCCCGGTTCAATTTACCTTGCCGGTACGGGTGAGGTGTGGATTGCGATTGGTTTGCTTATCGGTACAATCCTCAACTGGTTTATCGTATCGTCAAGGCTGAGAAAGTACACCATTGTATCGGGCAACTCGCTGACGATTCCGAGCTTTTTTCAGAACCGCTACCGTGATAACCGCGGCGTAATCAAGATTGTGTCCGCTATTATCATCGCGATTTTCTTTGCGGTTTACACCGCTTCGGCGTTCAGCTCGGGCGCAAAGCTGTTTGCTACTCTCTTCGGCCACGGAGAAAACGGTCAGCTCGACCAGACAGCGTACTTTATCGGTTTGATTATCGCATCGGTTGTAATTCTTATTTACACCTTCCTCGGCGGATTCGGCGCGGTTTGCACCACCGACCTTATCCAGGGACTTTTGATGCTCGTGGCGATTCTCGCCGTTCCGATTGTAGCATATACAATACTCACTTGGGATCAGGGCTTCTCAACAGCGCTTATGGCTAAGGGCGTAAGCAATCCGGAAAACTTCCTGAACTTTTTGAAGAACGACGACGGCTCTAACGTTTCGGCGACCTCGATTATTTCAAACCTCGCTTGGGGACTCGGCTACTTCGGAATGCCGCACATCATTATCCGCTTTATGGCTATCAAGAATGAGGCTGAGGTTAAAAAGTCAAGAAAAATCGCCATTGTTTGGGTTATTATCTCGCTTGCGGCGGCTTGCCTTATCGGACTTATCGCGAGAGCGTTCCTCACTCACCAGCTTGACGCCTCAAACAGCGAGACGGCGTTTATCCGCCTGATTCAGCAGGTATTCTCAGGAAACGGCGTTCTTATTTTCCTCGGCGGTATCTTCCTCTGCGGTATTTTGGCTGCGATTATGTCCACCGCGGACAGCCAGCTCCTTGTTACCGCGTCGGCGGTTTCCGAGGATATGTTCAAGGGCGTTATCAAGAAGAACGCTTCGGAAAAAACCTCGCTTTGGGTTGGTAAAATCGCGGTTGTTGTTGTAGCGGTTATCGCGTTCCTTATCGCGCTTGATCCGAACTCGAGCATTATGGGACTTGTTTCCGACGCATGGGCAGGCTTTGGCTCGGCATTCGGCCCGGTTGTACTGCTTGCGCTGTTCTGGAAACGTTCAAACCTCGCAGGAGCTATTGCGGGTATGGCGACAGGTGCGCTCACCGTTATCGTTTGGGATTACCTGCCGATTGTTAACGGTCAGACAATTTACGCCGCTACAGGACTTTACTCACTGGTTGTAGGCTTTGCGCTCGCGCTGGTTGTAAATGTTGTAGTATCGCTCATTACAAAGAAGCCTTCAAAGGAAATTACAGACGAATTTGAGTCTATCAAAAACCTTGAAGTTTAAGAGCTAAATTGCGGCTTTCGCCGCAGCTAAATTTGGCGTTACCAAGCTAAATTTGCTTTGCAAGCTATATAATATTTAAAATGAATCCGGCTCAGAACCGTTACAGTTCTGAGCCGGAGATTTTTATATTTATTTGTTTACTTATTCTGCTACGAGAGCCATTTGGATAATTGTCGAATCAAGTATGTCAACTGTATTGTCGTGGTTGACGTCCAATACAATCTTATCATTATAATCTATGCTCGCTTTGCCGGCTGCAATCTTTTGGATAAATGCCGAGTCGAGGATATCGACCTTATTATCCTTATTTGCGTCGCCGGTCACATAGCCGATATTAAGCTCCGCTAACGCTTCAATCAAGCCGTCGTAATTATCAGCCGACAAATCTGTTTTCGAGGGCATTACGCGATCTTCCGTCAATTCTTCCAGTCCGTAGAACTTGTCCGCTTTAACATCATAAACACCGTAGCCGGACATAAACGGGTAATCCCAATTATTATTAATTACGGTTCTTCCGCCTATGCCGCCTATTCTGAGCCAAGTTTCCATAGGAGACGTAATTCCATAATTTGCCTGACAAAGAACCCAGTCGGGCTGCTCTCCGTCATAATGGGTGTATAGCTCGTTATAATTATAGCTATAATTGCTCAGCCACTCTTCTCCGTATTTTGATGTCGTCCAATTTATAAAGGAATCCTCATACCGGTTGCCCGTATTCTCAGGCTTGTAGTATGTTTTGAATAAATCAAAGGCATATTCATATTTTGGCGTGTCGTGAGTTTGATTATAATAACTTACCGTGGAAAGATCATAGAATTTGTCCTCTTTGACGTCATATACTCCGTAGCCGAACTGGAACGGAACGTAAATGTTTGCCTGTTGAACGTGAACGCCGTGAAAATCTCTGTCAACAATTTCCGGACAGACCATATTGGTCTGAGCGTGGATGAAAGCCCACTCTACATCGCCGTTATTATCCTTGCTATAATACAGCTCCTCGTAGAACAGAAGATCTGCGCCCATTCCTTCTTCGTCAACATATATCTTTTTAAACGAATCCAAGTACAGCAAATCATTCTCCGCGTCATCAACCGCACTAACGGGAATTATTAGCGCGCAGGATAACAGCACGACGGTCAAAATAATTGCTAATAGCTTTTTCATAAAAGTCATCCTTTCTTTTTTATTATATTTTTAATAGAATCATACTCAGATTCTATTACTTCCAATTAAATTATAACATACCGGCTTTTTATTGTACACTATACGTTGTGTAGAATTTTTCCTCTGTTTTTTTTTTTTTTTTTTTTTTTGAGCAGGTTGCACAACAATTTCCGAATGTCATCTACGTACAAATACACTTCTATAAATAAAACACATCAGAACGCGTTTTGGTTACATTTATTTTTAAATTTTTAATTTTTAAGTATTAAAAATGAGCCGCCGACCGTGGTCAGCAGCTCATTGTTTGCTGTAAATTTATTACTTGAGATATGTTGTTGTGTTGCCGATTTTTCCGCTGATTCCTTTGAAGCCTGTTGCGCAGCATACATATACTCTCATATTAGCCGCTCCGATGGAGGGAACTGTGAGTGTGTTGTTTGTAACGTTAACAACATCGCCTGTAACAGCGTCGATGTACTTTCCGTTGGGAACATTGTTAAATGTAGCGCCGCCGGAGATTGTTACACACGCGAGGCTGTCGGTTGAGCTGTCGGTGTAACGGCGGATGTACGCGATATTGCCCGAAGCAACGGCGTACTGTCCTTTTTGGAGAGCAGGTACTGCTCTGCGGATAGCGTTGAGCTTCATCAGGTGCTGTGCGAGCGGCTTGTTAAGTGTATTTGCAACTGTGCCGGAAGCTGTGTACTTACTAAAATCGGTTGCGGTAACGTCGCCCTCGAGGTAGTCGCCGTAGTAAGCTCTGCCTGAGTTTTCGAGCGAAATTAACGTACCCTTATCAATAAGCTCACCCTTCTTGAACTCTACCTCGGAACCGTAGTATACGCACGGAATTCCGCGGAAGGTGAACATAAGGTCAAGGTCTTCTGCCCAAGTCTGAGTTCCGCCGGTGAAGCGTGTGAACTCGTCGGGCTGCTCGGGAGAGTAGTCGTGAGAATCAACGTACATTACATTATATGTAGCGTCGTTGTAATACTTATCGGAAGCCTTTGCAACACCGAACGCGCTGCTTGCAGAACCGAACATTCTGTGCATTGTAAAGTCGATTGCTTCCATACCCGAAGCCTTTGAACGGTCGGGAGTGTGATAGGTTACTCCGTTGAGCGTAGCGTTTGTCGAGGTCGGCTGACTGCTGGGGTTATCCTCGGTCTTGTAGTGATCAAAGGTGAGGTTCATATTTGCGTTGATGTCCTCAGCCGTTGTGCCCCAATGCCAACTGTCAGCCCACTTTGAATTGCTCTCTTTCCAGGTGTAGTAGGGAGCGGATTCCTCTGCGTGGCCGCGGTACCAAACCTGGGTATAGCGTGTGCAGATTTCACCGAACATAAGGAAGTTGGGCTTGCCTGCAGCCTTTGCAGCGTCGTGGAGCTGGTCGTTGAACATCATATTGAGCGTTAAGCGCGGAATATGCCTTACGGTATCAACACGGAAACCGTCAACGCCCATCTCAATGTACTTGCTGTAAGCGTCAACTACGTGCTCTGCAACTGCGGGGTTCTCGGTGTTGAGGTCAACGCAGTCGCCTGCAATCTGCGCGAACTTTGTTGTCCAGTCGTCGTAGTTAGGATTCTGGAAATAACCCGTGTGGTAATAGTTGTTGGGGTTATAAGTCTCGCTTGTCGAGATTTTAGTCATCTCGTAATCCTTTGTCTCGGGAATACCGGTTGTACCGTTGCCGACATTGCCGGGATAGGTTACGTTCTTCATCAGGTTCAGTCTCTGCTGATACTGAGTTCCGGGCTGCTGCTTCCAGTAATCCTCGGGAGAGTTAAGTCCGTAGGTTTTGAGCAGGTAATCTGTGGGAATCATTGACTCCTCAAGGCTTGCCATATCCTTGGTGGTGTCCTTCTCAAAGAGGGGACAGAAGTATGATTCGCCGAAGTTGCCTGTGTGCTGGAGTACAACGTCCTGATAAATCTTCATGCCCTTCTGGTGAACCTCGTGAATAAGGTCCTCATAGGTGAAGTCAGAGCTTTCATAACGGAAGTCTACCGTGCCGAAGTCCATAGCGTGGTAGCCGTGGTAGTCGTAACCCGAGGCGTTTGTAACAACGGGCGTTACCCAGATTGCGTTAAAGCCGAGCGCCTTGATGTAGTCAAGCTTGTCGGCAAGACCTTTGAAGTCGCCGCGCCATGCCGGGTCGGAATCGGGGTTGTTAGCGTTGCTGTCGTCCCAGCAGTGAACGTCGTTGCCGGTGTCGCCGTTATAAAAACGGGTTGTCATTACAAAGTAAAGTGTGTCCTCGCGCGGATCGGAGCTGTCGATGGGGTCTGTCTGGTCGGGATCGTACTTTGACCACTTGCCGTTGTCAAACCACCACTCCTGAGTACCGCCCTCGGCAGCGGTAAGCTTCTGCTCCTTGGAGTACTGCTTGCCGTCTGCTCCGGTGATGAGCGCGTTAACCTTTGTAACGCCTGTAACAGTGTAGTTAAACCATTCGCCCGAGGCTGTCATTTTCTCGCCCGGGTAGGATTGGGACATCGCTTTGTTTGTGGGAAGCGAGTTCCAAAGATAAATATAAGGTTGTGTAAGGCCGTCCTGCCTTGCGTGAACTATAATCTGCTCATTAGCTGAAACCTCTTCGGTGTCCTCGGAAGAAACCGCCGCTGAGGTTGTGATAATACCAACCGAAATTGCAATGATTAAAGCCAACAGGACAGCGCAAATCTTTTTAATTTGCATATTATTTTACCCCCTGAAGGTTAAGCTGAAATCATATTTTTCTTTAATAGAATTATTTTAAGAGTGCCTGCTGGATAAGTGTTGCGTCAAGAACGGTGATTCTGCCGTCGCCGCTCATATCTGCAAGTGCGATAACAATATCCTTAGCCTCTTCGTACTCTGCTACGTGCATCTGTACGTAGGTAGCGTCCTTGATGTTGAAGTAGTGGTCCATGTTGGCGTCGCCCTTGTTGTAGCCCGACGGAGTTGTAGGCTGCGGTGTTGTAACGGGAGCGGTTGTAGCAACGGGAGCGGTTGTAGCAACAGGAGTTGTGGGCTTAACCGTTGTGGGCTCCTCCATTGTTACGGGCTGAGTCGGGATAGGACCGTCGGCAGTAGCGGTGTAGTTGTAGGTCTTTGTAACCGTTGAGTTATCGGAAGCCTGAACGTATACGTTAACAACGTAGTTACCTGCCATTGTGGGAGTAAACTTATATGTGTTGTTAAGGGTATAGTAGGGTGTGTTCTTTACACCGTTGGGATCGGTAACGATGTACTTGTAGAACAGCAAGTTTGTGCCGGTCTTTCCGCCGCCGGCTGTAACTGTAACGGTGTTTGCAACGCCTGCCTTGATAAGGTTGAGGTTAGCAGGAGTTACGCTCTTGATAATCGGCTTTGTAACCGAAGAATCGTCAGCAACTGTAAGTGCGAGTGTACGGCTGTTCTCGTTACCTGCGGTATCCATAAAGTCGTACTTGATTGTGTAGCTGCCTGCGACTGACGGAGTCCAGGTTACGGACTTTGCGGTGCTGAAGTTAGAGATAACCGATGTGCCGCCGCCTGCGTTTGTAACCGAAAACTTGTAGTAAACGGTTGCGCCGTTAATGTTTTTAGCCTCGGCGCTGAGGGTTACATCCATTCCGGGATAGATGTCGCTTGAAGGATCAGCGGTGTATGAGGTAACGCGAAGATCGCTTGTGTCGTAAACCTTCCATGTGCCGCCGTCATAAATCTGTCCGTCGTGCGCTGTGAGGTCTGATGTCTGGCTCTGACCGTTGTTGCTGAATATGCAGTTAGCATATGTCTTTGTAGCGGTGTACATCCAAACGTCGTCGTCAACCTTTGTCATAGCCTTTCCGGGCCAGCCGTTGTTGTCGGAGTTGCTGTTCCACATATAGCAGTACGGAGTTGACCAGTTATCATTGTTTTTATAATAAACTGTCATACCTGTGGAAGAAGATCCGCCGCTTGTAGTAGGCTGAACCGCTGAGGTTGTCGCGGTTGAACCGCCGGCTGAGGTTGTCTCCTGGGGAGCGTCTGCGTATGCCGACCATGTGCCCGCCTTGAGGTCATAAATTTGACCGCTCTTGCCGGGATAAGTAATGTCGGTTGTCTGGTTGTCGGTACCTCCGCTGCCGTTATCAAAAATAACTTTGTCGAAGGCTTTGGTCAGCTTGTAAGAATAAACGTTATCCTTAACAAGCGTCATTTTTACGCCCGGCCACGCGGCATTGTTGCCGAGGCTGTCGCTCCACATATAGCAGTATACGTTGCTCCAGCCATTGTTCAGCCTGACATAAACAGTGTCTCCGGCGGCAGCGAACGCACTAACCGTGCCGACCAAAACAGCTGAGAATACCAGGGCTAAACACAGCACAAGACATAAAAATTTGTGTTGTTTCTTTGCCATAATATGTCCCTCCATAGCATAGAATTTTGCGAAAATAAAACTTTTACGCATCATACAAATATAGTTTACAATAATTGCGTTTTTTTATTTTTCTGTTTTAGAATTATTTATTTTTTTAACTGCCAAAAATAAGCTTCTCTTTTTGTGTAAATTGCCAATTGTTTTATGCAATATAGAAAAAGAAAGCTCCCGAATTTGTACACGCAAATTTCGGGAGCTGATTTTGGTTTTATTTATTTTTAATTTTGTCCCAATACGCCTTGAACGCCTGCTCGTTTTTGTTGTCTCCGAAGCGGTAATATTTTCTGTCCTTAATCGCGTCGGGCAGGTACTGCTGATAGGTGTAGTGGTTGGGGTAGTCGTGGGGATAGATGTAATGCTGGCCTTTGTTTGGGTTGTCCTCGCCGTCGTAGTGCATATTTTGGAGCTGGCGCGGAACAGGGCCTGAATTACCGCGGCGGATATCACCCAACGCCTCGTCGATTGCGGCTTCGCCAGAGTTTGACTTTGGAGCGTTGCAGACCATAATAACCGCGTCGGCAAGGGGAATTCTCGCCTCGGGTAGTCCGACCGCCTGAGCTATGTCCACGCAGGCCTTTACAATCGGGATAATCTGCGGATATGCAAGTCCCACATCCTCGCAGGCGCAGACCATAAGCCTTCTGCATGCGCTCGTAAGATCGCCTGCCTCGAGCAGTCTGCCGAGGTAATGCAAAGCAGCGTCGGGGTCCGAGCCGCGCATACTTTTTTGATAAGCCGAAACTATGTCGTAGTGCTCGTCGCCGTCACGGTCGTAGCGCATGGAGCTTTTCTGTACGAGCTGTTCTGCGATTTCAACCGTGATTTTCTTAACTCCGTCCTCGGTATCGGCGGCTATTGCGGAGAGCTCAAGAGCGTTGAGCGCCTTGCGGACGTCGCCGCCGCAGCCTGCCGCGATTTTCTCCGCCGCGCCCTCGCACAGTTCAACCTCTGTTCCCTGCTCCTCTCCGAGCAGCTTTGCAGCGCGAGAAAGCGCTTTTTCGACCTCTTTAGGCTCGACCGACTTGAATTCAAAAACCGTACATCGGCTTAAAATAGCGTTGTACACGTAAAAATACGGGTTCTCGGTAGTTGAGGCAATCAGGGTGATACTGCCGTTTTCAATGTACTCGAGCAAAGTTTGCTGCTGCTTTTTATTGAAATACTGAATTTCGTCGAGGTAGAGCAAAATTCCGTTTATGCCCTCAAAGGTGTCAAGTCCCGAAACAATCGACTTTATATCCGCTGTTGAGGCGGTTGTACCGTTGAGCTTTTTGAGGGTTTTGTGCGTTTTGTTGGCTATATATGTGGCGAGAGTCGTCTTGCCCACGCCCGACGGACCGTAAAAGATAAGGTTCGGGATTTCGCCGCTCTCGACAATTTTTCTGAGCGGCTTACCGGGAGCGAGCAAATGGCGCTGACCGACGATATCGTCTATTGAACTCGGTCTTAATCTGTCTGCCAGGGGTTTGTTCATAAAATCACCTAAAAATTGCGGGCGAGACAGCGCTCGCCCATACAATCAAATCTTTTAATTATTCATAAAGAGGATACTTTTTGCAGATAGCCTCTACGCCGGCTCTTACCTTCTCCTTGCTGTTCTCGTAGTCATTGAGAACGAGGGTGATGTACTCTGCGATGAGGTCCATATCCTCTTCGTTGAGACCTCTTGTTGTAACCGCGGCAGTGCCGATTCTTACGCCGCTGGTAACAAACGGTGAACGCGGTTCGCCGGGGATAGTGTTCTTGTTGACCGTGATGTAGCAGTCGTCAAGTCTTGCCTCGAGCTCCTTGCCGGTAACGTCGGTGTCGCGGAGGTCGAGAAGCATAACGTGGTTGTCTGTACCGCCCGAAACGAGCTTACAGCCGCGCTTGAGAAGTCCCTCGGCAAGCGCCTTGCAGTTTGAAACCACCTTTGCGCCGTACTCCTTGAACTCGGGCTTTAACGCCTCGCCGAAGCAAACTGCCTTTGCGGCGATTGTGTGCATAAGCGGACCGCCCTGGGTTCCGGGGAAGATCGCCTTGTCAATCTGCTTTGCGAATTCCTCACGGCAGAGGATAAGACCGCCGCGCGGACCGCGGAGAGTTTTGTGAGTTGTAGTTGTAACAAACTCACAGTAAGGCACGGGGTTGGGATGAACTCCCGCGGCTACAAGGCCTGCGATGTGAGCCATATCTACCATCAGATAAGCGCCTACAGCGTCGGCGATTTCTCTGAGCTTAGCAAAGTCGATAATTCTGGGATAAGCCGAAGCGCCTGCCACAATCATCTTGGGCTTGCACTCCTTTGCGATTTCCAAAACCTTATCATAATCAATGCGGTGGGTTTCGCTGTCAACGCCGTAGGGAACGAAGTTGAAGTATTTACCCGAAATGTTTACGGGCGAGCCGTGTGTGAGGTGTCCGCCCTCGTTGAGGTTCATACCCATTACGGTGTCACCGGGCTCGAGCATAGCGAAGTAAACCGCTGTGTTTGCCTGTGCGCCCGAGTGAGGCTGAACGTTTGCGTGCTCAGCACCGAAAAGCTCGCAGGCGCGCTGACGCGCGATTTCCTCGACAACGTCTACGCACTCGCAGCCGCCGTAGTAACGCTTTCCGGGATAACCCTCGGCGTACTTGTTGGTCAGGTGGCTGCCCATTGCTGCCATAACAGCAGGTGAAACTATATTTTCGCTTGCGATGAGCTCAAGATTGCGTCTCTGTCTTTTGAGCTCGCTGTTCATTGCATTTCCTACCGCGGGATCGTACTCCATAAGATATTCAAGTGCCGCGATGTTTGTAAGTTCACTCATTTTTAACTTCCCCTTTGTGTTTGATTATCATTTAAGACTAAGCGCCCTGTGCTTTAAGGCGTATAAATCTTCCAATGTCTCAATTCTTCCTGCTTCATTTCTGAGCTTTGCCGCGCCGCGGATTCCCTTAAAATAGCCCATCACAAGCTTGCGCGCTTGTCTGAGCGCGATATACTCGCCCTTGTACTCGACCATCTTTTCAATGTGGGCGCACATAACGTCCAGCTTTTCGTCGAGAGAGGGATAGTACAGCGGTTTCTCGGGATTTTCAAGCAGTGAATTTATCTGTGAAAATATCCACGGATTTCCGAGGCTCGCCCTGCCGACCATAACAAAGTCCGCGCCGGTTATTTCGAGCACATGCTTTGCTTTTTCGGCAGAATCAATGTCGCCGTTTGCGATTACGGGAATGCTCACGCTCTGCTTTAGCTGACGGATTATATCGTAATCTACCGGCGGCTTGTAGTACTGACGGCGGGTTCTGCCGTGGATTGTCACCGCCGAAGCGCCTGCCTGCTCGCAAATCCCTGCGACTTCAATCGCGTTAATGCTGTCCTCGTCCCAGCCCTTGCGGATTTTTACCGTTACGGGCACGGGGCTGACTTCGACAACCGCTTTTACAATCTCGCCGCACAGCTTTGGATTTTTCATCAGGGCGCAGCCGCTTCCGCTTCCGCTGATTTTCGGAGCCGGGCAACCCATATTAATGTCGATGATATCGGGGTTATTCTTCATAGCCGACAGCGCCGCCTGAGCCATTGTTGACGGCTCGTCACCGAAAATCTGAATTCCGCACGGACGTTCCTTGTCCGAGGTTTTCATAAGCTCCTCGCTCTTTTTGTCCTTAAATGAGAGCGCCTTGGAGCTGACCATTTCGCTGACGCAGTAGCCTGCACCGTAGCTTACGCAAAGCTCGCGGTAGGCCCGGTCGCTGATGCCTGCCATCGGCGCTAAAAGCGCGCGTGAATTCAGGCGTACTCCGCCTATTTTATACTCGCTCATACGCCGCGGTTTTTCCTTCCGCCTGCCTTTGTACTTATGGCAACGGCGAGAATTACAACAATTCCGACAGCCACGCAAATCCACGAAGCAGCGCCGAACGCCTTGTTTGTGGAGTAGGTCTTTTGGCTGACGGTTTTGGGAACCGTAGGCGGAATAAAGAACTCGGTTGTTCCGGTGTTTGAGTTGTTGTCGATGTTATTAATTTGTCTTTCGGTCTCCTGCTGAGGAGCTTCTGTCTCACGCTGAGGGGCTTCAGTCTCAATCTCAGGCTTGGGCGCCTCGGTCTCAGGCTGAGGAGCAGCGGTTTCAGGCTCGGGCTGTGGAGCTTCGGTTTCGGGTTGGGGAGCCTCGGTCTCAGGCGGAACATATTCTGTCTGAGCAGGCTCGTCCGGAACGGATGAACCCGATGAACTGCTGTCATCGTTATCCGCCAGAACTCCGAATGTGCCGAAAAGCAACAGCATTACGCCGAACAAAATTGCAAATACTCTTGCACCCAGCTTGCTGTGTTTCATATCAATACCTCACTGTAAATTGCGGTAAATCAATATATTGTGTGCATATATAGCTATTATACCAAACAAGAGGGTGTATTTCAATAGCAATTTTGACAGAGATTGGTTATAAGAAAACATATATTTTATAGATAAACCTGTTAAATCATTATTTTTAACTTAACACCTCGGACAAAACCTTTCCGAGCAAAGTACCCGTGTACTCTACCTCGTCGATTGAATTCGCGTCCGAGCCGACCTCGATAAGCAGAGAACCGTCGCAAATATATTCGTTATAGGCAAAAAAGTCAAAGCTGAGCGGTCTGGTCATTCCGGGGTAGAGCTTTTCCGCTGTATTTTGGATTTTCAGCGCGAAATTCAGGTTGTTCTGCCAGTGGTCAAAATCCCTCTCTCCGTAGTAATCGCAGCCCGACAGCACCATAATCTGAGCGCCTTGCTTTCCGTCGTACTCAAAAACAGGCTTTACCTTCCGCTCGTCTGTACCGAGCGCGTCGCGGTGGATATCGAGCACGACCTTAATCGAGCTGTTTTCCGCCATATCCGCCTGAACGGTCTGAGCGCTGCGGTCGTAAGCGCCGTTGTATGTAGAGTCGTGAACCGTGGTGTCGTGCAGGGTTTTTATTCCGTTTTTCTCGAGCTCCTGAGCTATTTTATCGCCCACCGCCACAACGCTGAAATCCGTATTCTGCGTTCTGGAATAATAGCTTTCGTAAAAATAATCGACGCTTTCGTCGAGGTACGCCTCAGTTGTGTGGGTATGGTAAATCAACACCTGCGGAGAGGATGAATTTTTCTCGGTTTTAAACGTGAGCGGAGCGTTTAAAAGGCTCTCAAAATCAAAATCGAGCCCGGTTTTATTCTTAACGCAGCACTCCCCTACCGCCGTGCCGTCAAAGCCGATTTGCTTTTGAGCGACTTCATACTTTTCCTCGCCCTTATGAGGGGCAAGACTGTCGTAATAGCCTGTCTTATCGCGGACTTTTGCCGATGTTGAGGTCGAAGCTTTAACGCTCTTTTCCTTATCCTGCTTGACAGGCAGGGTTTGCTGAGTTTCTTCGGTTAACTCAGGCTCTGTACCTGCCTGCACGGGATACACGCCGTCGGTCAATGTAAATGCCGCGGCGGCAAGCGCTCCGCTCTGAGAATCAAAACATTCCGGAAGTCTGCGAATAACACAAAAAGCCGCCAAAAACACGAGTGAAAACGCGACTGTCGCCTTTAGCAGCTTTAAGATTTTTCCTTTGATTTTCACATTACCACCCAAGTATATATATGCGGACAGGGTGGTATTTTATTACATCAGCTCTACAAGCTCGCTCAGGCTGAATCTGTCCTGCAAAGCGGCGTTCAGCGCAAATCCGAGCAGGCGCGAGGCTCGCTCTGTAAGCAAATCAATCTCGCGCGGAATAACAACCATATTCCTGCTAAGCTTCGGGAGATTTTCAAGCTCTCCCTGACGTTCCAAGCCGAGCAGATCGCCTGCCAGAGTCTGAACGTCAACGACCGTCGGAACGCCCACCGAAATCACCGGAACGCCGATTGTATTCTTGTTTATCCTCGTGCGGTGATTGCCGACTCCTGCGCCCGGGGAAATTCCGGCGTCGCTTATTTGCAGAGTTGTACCGAGCCTTTCAAGCCTGCGCGAAGCAAGCGCGTCAATCACCACAACGGCGTTCGGGCGGATCCTCTTAACCACGCTGAGAATATACTCGCCTGTTTCAATACCGGTTTGACCTGTCACGCCGGTATTCATAACCGCCACGGGGCGCAATCCGTCAAGCCCTGCCGAACGCGCGAGCTCACCCTGGATATGCCTTGTCGCGAGCACCTTAAGCGCGGTTTTTGGTCCTAAGGCGTCCGGAGTAATTTCCTCATTTCCAAGACCTACCACGAGTATAAGTCCGTTCACAGGAATAAGCCTTCGGATTTCCCTGCCGATTGCCGCAAGGCGCTTGTCGGTTGACGTGAAATTATCCGTCAGCGACGGCAGTGCGACAGTGATATACGTTCCTATATCCTTGCCGAGCGTCTGCTTTGCCTTCTCCGTCTTTACCGTCAGGCGAGAGATTGAAAGTCCGCTTTCGCTGTAGGTTTTGTAGTCAATTCCCTTTACGCTGCCGCCTGCAAGCTCACGCGCTTCTACCGCGAGGTCGGTTCTCAGGTACATTTTCTCAGTCCTTAATAGTTTTCTAAATCTATTCTTTACTGCTTACAAATTATTATTCTTTACATTCGCTAAATTGTTTGATATAATATCAATAATTATACAGGTAATACTATTGAGGTACTATGATGAGATATAAAAAACTGTTAAGCTCGATAATCTCCGTAACCGCCATATGCGCGGTTTTGGTCTCGGCGTTAAGCTTCTCTGCTTCTGCCACGGAAATTGATGAGGAAGAATTAATTTCCGCTCCGCAGGCAGTTTTGGACAGCGTAGCAGAGGGAAATACAGAAAGCTCAAGCCTTCCCTCAACGTACAGCTCGGTCGATTTGGGCTATGTTTCTTCCATTAAAGAGCAGCTCTACAACGACTGCTGGGTTTACGGCGCACTCGGAACGCTTGAATCCACGCTGTTAAAAAACGACCTATACATAGGCGATATGTCGGTCAATCACGCCAACATCTGGGGCTCGACACGCAGCAGCGGAAAGGGCTGGGTAAGACGTACAGGCGAACCAGGCAGAGCAAAAATAATGCTCGGATATTTAACCTCATGGCAAGGAGCGGTTTTGGATAGCAAGCTGCCCGGCCTCGAATTAACCGATTATACTCCTGACGAATTGCCGACAGGTTTGGCGGATTTCGGCGTTACTTCAATAAAATATCTTTACCGTGAGGATGCAGACTCAATCAAGCAGGCAATTATGGAGAGCGGCGGTATCAGCACATACTATTCGAATTCCGTAAACTGCTTTAATTACGACACTTATTCGTTCTATATGTCCCCCGACTACGCCGACTCTTATATGGGACACGCGATTGAGATTGTCGGCTGGGACGACAATTACCCGGCAGAGAATTTCAAGGAAACTCCCTCGGAAAACGGCGCATGGCTTGTCAAGAACAGCTGGGGCGATGATTGGGGCATCAACGGATTTTTCTGGATTTCCTACGAGGACAGGGATTTGTTCCATCCCACAAAGTACACCCCGTCATATCAGATTAAGTCGATTGATAAAATCACCGAAGATACCAAGCTTTTGCAGAACGAAATTTACGGCGCGACATATGAGTTTAATTACATTAAAGGCGACGAGCTGACCGCGTTCGAAAGCTTTGATTTTGACAGCGATTATAATGTGCTTGACAAGGTGGTTTTTGAGACTACAAGCCAAGGCGCTGACTACAAAATTTACTACGTTCCCGACAAAGACGGCGTACCCGACAGCGACGAAAGCAACTGGACTGAGCTTTACAGCTCAACGGTTGAATACGCAGGATATATTTGCGCTGACTTTGATGATTTTGAAATTCCCGATTCGTCAGGTAATGTGGCTATTAGAATTTCTGCACTTCCCGGCGCTGAAAGCGCAAGCCTCGGCGTTTGCGAATGGCTTACCTCGGGCGGAAAATTCACTTTTAAGTATCAAACCGAAAAAGACCTAAGCTACGTTATGGACAACGGCAAAATCTACGATACCAAGGACTGGTACTCCGAGATTGGCGACGACAATATGGGCGGAACTTTTTCGATTAAAGCGATTACCAAAAAGTCTGCTCCCAAGCTCGGCGACGTTGACCTCAACGGCATTGTCGATATCAACGACGCAACCCTGCTTCAAAAGCACATAGCTCTGATTGTAAAACTTGACGATAAAGCATTATCGGTTTCCGATATGAATGGTGACGGCTATATCACAATCTCCGACGTTACCCTTATCCAGCAAATGATAGCTGAAATTTAAAAAGTGCCGGTGGGCACTCTCGCTCGCCTTTGGAAAACGTGACCGTACGGAAAATATCTGTAACGGCGGGATTAAAATGCAGCAGTATCATATAAAGTAAAAACAGGCTCTCCGAAACTAACGGAGAGCCATTTTTTATGATATTAAACTTATTCCTGAGCCGTCTTAATCACTCACACGGCTCAAATTTTTCTGATAATTTTTGATTTCTTTCCGCATTTACACTTGAAATATTAATTAAAATTGCATAATCATCTTTTCTTCTCAAATATGTTGTAACGCATATATCGTTCCAGCTTTTAAAAACCTTATCATCGGCTTGGGAATATCCGAGTTTTTCATAAAAGCCTGTTGCTTCCAATCTGGCATCTATAATTATTTCGGTATAGCCAAGTTCGGTTATCCACTTCTCTGCTTCATTAATAACTCTTGCTCCGAGGTGTTTCCCGCGATATTCTGGAAGGACAACAACACGACCCAGCAGGACACAATCAGCGTTCAATTCATAAAATCTGCAAGTTGCAACCGGATAAGTGTCATCCAACAAAACTATGTATTTACTTTCAGCACCGTCATGCCCGTCAAATTCCTCCTGAAGCGAAATATGATGCTGACGGTTCATTCCCTGCACTCTAACGGAGTACGCCCCTGCGCGTTGCCATGTTTCAATTGCTCTAATAGCATTGTATCTTTTCATGTTTTCTACCTTATTTGTTTTCGGCATAAAACGGACAGCGTTGCTTTATACACTGCACGTTCATTCCCGAAAACTCGCATTTTTGTTCTTCATATTCAAGCTGTGTATTATAGCGTTTGTTAATGTATTCTACAGCATTTCTAAAGGCGAGCATGGCATCCCTTTTGCAACAGCGAGGTCCGTTGATGTTTCCTAATGTTTCTGTTGCTTTAGCGGTAAAAGACATATGATCGCCCCAACTACCGTCGGTTGATAACGGTCCTGTTTTGTCTATGATTGCCAGTGCCGCACCGATAGATGTAACAGCTCCACACACTCCCCATAAGCCACACATTGCACCGGGCATTTTAAGCGCTTCATTCAACAGTCTATTCAGACATTCATCTATATCAATTTTGTTGCCTGCGTTTTTATATGCTACAAGCAAACTTGCACCGTCAAGCATATGATGCTCCGGTCCATGCATACTGATATAATCCTTATGCGCTATGTTTTTGAAGATTTTGACGGGATTAATTCCCGTTTCTTCTTTGATATCACGAATTATTAGTCTTTCTTTTTCTTCCAGTGTCATTTCAGTCACCAAGTTTCATTCCGTATTTGAATTAGGCTTCTGCATTTTCTTTCTGTCATAAACCTTCTTGCTCTTGACCACTCTGGTTGTCGGCTTCAAGCCGTTCCAATCACGTCGGCTTCGAGTATGGTATTTCTTCTGTTCCTTTTTGCTTTGCTTGTTTAGGGGTATCAGCTTCACGCTCGTCACCTCCGGTTTTGAAAAATAGATTTTTATAAATGCAACAGCACAGCGATCCTTTTTCCGAGTAAAACGCCAAGAATACAAAATGCTACACTCAATACTATATAAATGCTTCCGGTTAAATACGCTTTCTTTTCAAATAAAGAGAACGCTTCAAGCGAAAAAGTTGAAAATGTCGTGAAACCTCCGCACACCCCTGTTTTCCAGAACAAAACTGCATTATCAGAAGCATTATCTTTATTGCTGACAATACCGACAATGAATCCAATCAGTATTGCTCCAATGATATTTGTTATCAACGTAAGTACTGGGAAATCGGTTTTTACGGGAATAAGGCTGATAGCATATCTCCCTATTGCGCCTAACGCGCCGCCAAGAGCAACAAATAAAAAACTCATTTGATTTCTATCCTCCTGAGTACTGATCTTTAAAATTGTAGAATATCCGACTACTCATGCAGTTCCAGTGGAAGTCCGTCAGGATCACGAAAGAAGGTCATCTTCTTTCCCGTGTAGTCATCTCTGCGTATTGGCTCTGTGGGAATCCCCAAATCATTCAGTTCAGCGACAACTTCTTCTAAATTATCTACCGCAAATGCAAGGTGCCGCAAGCCACACGCTTCGGGATCAGTCACACGCTTTGGCGGATTCTGTACACAGAAAATCTCCAATTCCGCGTTTCCGAGCTGTAAATCCAATTTCGTATCTTGTTTATTCGGACGATAGTTTTCCCTGATGATTTTAAAGCCAAGCAAATCCACATAGAAATGCCTTGTCCGTTCATAATCGGAAGTGATGATTGCAATATGATGAATGCTATTCAGCTTCATTTTTCAGCCCCCATTACCCATTATTAATCTAATCATATCAGAAAAACAAAGGATTGTCCATAAACCTCCGCAAGAAAATGCGGAGGTTTTCTTGGACAATTTTTCTGTTATCTGCCGCCTGCTTTGCCGAACAAGGCTGATTTGTATTTCGGAGCGATAACCTGAAGCAGATATCTCTCGTTACCGCAGCGATAAAGGCAAGTACCCTGCGAACTGAAACGAATCAGCTGATACTCATTCGGCTCAACCATGAGCGCCTCTTCATAGTCCTTGGCGTTGATGTTGCCGGGATAGAAAAGGAAGTGGTGAGTCGGAATGGAGAACAATGGCTTTGTGAACTCCTTGATGTCGGGAAGCAGAAAGTCCTCGATATTCTGCGAAGCGAGAATCACGGAGCTTTCCTTTTTACGGACGCGCTTCATGGCGTTGCGGATATACTCAATGGCTGTACGGTTACTCAGGAAGAGATACAACTCGTCAATGGAGGCAACCGTGTTGCCGATGCCGAGGAGCTTGTTGCTCATATACGACAGAATATTGAAAAGCATTGCATCCTTGAGCCGGCGGTTCGTGTCAAGTAAGCCTTTTACGCCGAAACAAAGAAAGGTGTCATCGGTGATGTTAGTGTGTCCGTTGAAGTATTTGCTTTCCGCACCGATGCACATAGAATGCAGACCGAGGCATACCTCCTGCAACGTCTGCTCGGTATAGATGTGCTTACGCTTGGAATCGAAGGATTTGAACTCTTCCTCGCAGATTTCATAGAGGTCTTTCATGATTGGAAAATCAAACGGTTTCTTCTGACTGTAGTCAGTCGCGTCTGTAATACCGAATCTGGCGTAAAGCTTCATCAGCAGGATTTCGATGGTATCGAGCTGTTGGTCGGTGAAATCCTTATAGGCGCGAAAGAAGTCTTTGAGGAACGCAATGTGCTGACTCAGCCTTGTAACGCGCCTAAAAGCGTTAGGCGTATTCTCATCGGTATCTTCATCGTTGGATTCTCCCCAATCCTTTGGTTCGAGAGGATTGATTTTGTACTGACCGTTCATAAAATCAATATAACAGCCGCCGAGTGAAGTAGTCAAGTCCTCGTACTCCGCTTCGGGGTCGAGACAGATTAAGGATTTACCGCTTTCACGGATGTTGGTAAGAAGCAGTTTCAGCAGGAATGATTTACCCTGACCGGAGTTGCCGAGAATAAGAACATTACTGTTTGTCTTGTCCTCTGTTCTGCGGTCAAAGTCAACGAGGATGTTCGTGCCGTATTTATCGCGCCCGATATAGAAGCCGTTGGGATCCGTCTTGCCTGAGAAGTTGAACGGAAACATATTTGCCACCGAGCTTGCAGGCAGAACGCGCTCATAGAGAGAGCCGAACATATTCGTGCCAAGCGGATTCACAGAGAGGAAACCTTCTTTCTGCCGAAGCGTGAGCTTGTCCACCTTGATCTTTGAACGCGCCAGCTCCATATCGATATCCGTTTGCAGTTCTCTGAGTTTCTTCTTAGATTTCGCCTTCAACTCAATAAACACAGAGCAATGGAGCAGAATTTCATATGCGCGCTGTACATTGGCAATCAGCGAAGTTACATCCTGCAAGTTACCCTGCGCCTCGATGGTTTCGGATACATTGTTTCCTGAGGACTGGAGCTTGTTCTTTCTCTCTGCGTGCTGCAATATCTTGTTTTGCTCAAAGGGTTCAACAAGGCGATTATAGATTCGCAACGTTACCCCGTTGCGGTCTGCAAGCTGAGAGAGTATCGCCTGTTCCTCGGTTGATGGAGCATACTCATGGATTACCCACGCACAGCGATAACTGTCGCCTACGATATAATAATTTGCTTTGAAGCTGATGGTTGAGGGCAGAATCATATCAAAGAAATCCTTGGTATAAATCTGTTCCTTTTCATCAGCTGTTAATTCTTTGGATTTTCTCTTGAATAAAGACATTATTTCCTCCTGTCGCGTCATTTGCAACGGGAGGTATTTATCAGTCATCCGCATTGCAAATGACTGATAATTAGATTAGAGTGGAGTGTTATCCCTTTACAGCAAGTACCACGATTCTGTCATCCTTCGCGCTTCCGCAGCAAGTGGACAACGTCAAAATCTGCTGACCGTATTTCGGAGTGATACCCGTATCGTAAAGGGAATGCTTGAGTGCGTAACCGATTTTGGTGTCGTACTTTCTCTCTGTTTCAGCGTTCAGAAAGTTGTACCAATAATCGTTTGACTTGATTTTCATGACGGAAAACACTCTGTATGCCGCCGCGCCGTTCTTGGTTTCAAGCACTACGTTGGGATGCGCGTTTCTGTAACTTTCATACTGATAGTTGCACAGGTCGGCAAACATAGTGCCGCCGTTCATGTGGTGTCCGTAGATAATGAGGTTGTCATCACTTTCGGAACATCTCGCGTCAAGAAACGGCGTACCGCTGTAACTGTAATTGCCGTAGAAATCCGTGTACAGATACTTTTCGGGATTTGACGGCGTGTGCATAACCGGATAGCTGATGTTCGTGCCGTCAATGCTCACCCAGCCGAAACAATCATCATTCATATTGATGAGTTCCGAGATAGAGTGAGGCTGATAGTATTCCGGCTGTTCATATTCGACAGCCATATTCTGAATATCTGTATCAGCTGTGACGTTGCCGTTGTCCTCATCCTCTGCGCTGCAGATAACCGGATGAGGCAATCTGATGCGGGGCGTTGTAACGGTTTCTTCAATCTGTGAAAAATTATCATCTGCCTGCTGTTCGGCATTTGACCTCTCAATGATTGAGTAAATGCAGGCAAAAATAACAATGCCAAACGCGAGAATAACCGCAATTGTGCTGCCGATACTCTTCCAATTTCTTGCTTTCTTTTTCTGCATAGTTAATCGTCCTTTCCGTCTTTCAAATACTGAATCCCGTCATAGTCGGGAATGCTCTCGCCGTTGAGACTTGCGTCATAATAAATGGCGAGGAAGCGCTTGATGTCATCCTTTTTCAATCGCTTGATATCAAAGTTCTGTTCGCTGATGATTTTTTCTACCCTGTTCGCAATTGTCAGCACCTGATCGTCGGACGCATTTTTGCAGCGAACAATAAAGAGAAACTGTCTTGCAGTGGAACCTTCGACATTGAGATTGTCGAGGAATTCAAAATCCTTTTTGAGCAGTTCTCTGACTCCCTGATGCGGCTCGTTCTCGATACGCTTCAGCAGATAGCTTTTGTTGGTATCAAAGCATTCAGCCGCGTCGGTACAGTTGACTTCGATATCAGGCACAGCAGAAAGAACCATCATCAAATGATTAATCTTAATCTCAATGTTCTCATAGGAGAGAACAGAGATATTTGTCGGTACTACGCTGAAAAAGACAAAAG
>Ga0310695_10002525_pt1 | contig 38383 bp, 15 predicted proteins | sample RumenRJG_04DNA_FD_203882 | JGI IMG/M metagenome (GOLD analysis project Ga0310695, IMG submission 203882) | Bovine rumen microbial communities from Lethbridge, Alberta, Canada - RJG_04 (v2) (version 2) | ecosystem: Host-associated > Mammals > Digestive system > Stomach > Rumen | place: Canada...
AGTATTCTGCTTTTGTTTTAAATTCTGAAATGTCAAATTTGCCTTCCCTTTTCAAGTCAATCACTGTAAAGTCGGCATCATAGCCAATTTCTATTTTTCCTTTGCTGTTCAATCCGTAGACTTTGGCTGCATTTTCGCTGAAAATCTTAGGAATCAGCTTGAAGTCAAGATTTCCGTTGTTGACTTCAGTTAAAAGTAGGGGCACTACAGTTTCAAGGTTTGGTATTCCTGGAGATGATGCCCAGGTTCCTTTAGTTTTGTCTTCAAGCGTATGAGGGGCATGGTCGGTTCCGATTATTGACTCTTCATCCAGATTCCTTATTCTCACGCTGTCCGCTTCAGGTCTTAGTGGGGGATTGGTTTTTATGAATGTTCCATATATATTGTATGCTGAATTATCAAGCAGTAAATGATGTGGTGTAAATTCCCAGCTTACAGGCATACTTTTACTTGCACTTTTTGCAATACTTAGTGATTTGCTTGAGCTTAGATGGCATATATGAAGACGTAAGTCATTGGCCCTTGCAAGTTCAATTGCCTGTTTCACGGATTCGTCCTCAGATTTGGTCGGTCGGGCATATGTGTAGTCAATGGCAGGATTTTCCTCATTCTGTTTCAGCCTTTCGGTTTCTGATTCGACTATGGATTTTTTTTCACAGTGTGTAGCAACAAGCCCATTATATGAGGTGGTTTGTTTTAGGATGGACAGGTCATGGAATATTTTTTCCAGGCTTTCATCGCTTTCAAGGTCCATGAACACCTTGACTGAAATCGGATTCAGCTTCATCATCTTTTTCATTTCATCCAGATTGCTGTGGCCGACTTGAAGTTCAAAGTTAACGACGGACTTGCTTTTGGCTATTTTGATTTTTTCTTCAAGTGCCCTGTAGGTGTTTGTCTTTGGAAGGGTGTTCGGCATGTCGATTACTGTTGCAAATCCTCCGTTTGCGGCAGCCATGCTTCCGGTTTTGAAGTCTTCCTTTTGGGTCAGTCCAGGATCTCTGAAGTGTATATGTGGATCAATAAAGCCTGGGAGCACATAATTGCCTTCAATGTCAATAGTTTCTGCGGCTTCAAGTGGTGTTTTTGAAATTTCGGTTATCTTTCTATCATCGACTTTTATGAAATGTTCTCCAACTTCATCAACTAATCTACAATTTTTTAAAACTAAATCCATAATAATCACCTGCTTGTTTCAATATTTGTCATTTCTATTTTTAAAAGATAACTTTTTTTAATTTAAAAAAATAAACTTTCTATTATGTCTCAAATTTCAAATATTCTCAAAAGGGATAAGGAGTTATTCTACAATGATTTAAATGCCGAATGTGAAATTTCAGATAAGTCCTGTGATACCGTTCTGGTGTCCGATTTCACAGAGTATAATCCTTTGCACAATGGCCATTTTCATTGCATGAAAACTGCAAAGGACATGTTTCCCGAGTCATTATTTGTAGCTATTGTGCCGGGCTTGTTTGAAAGAAGCGGAAGGGGCATACCATATATACTGCCTCGTGAAGTGAGGGCGGAAATTGCGGTTTCTGTAGGGGCAGACATAGTTGTTGAGGGTCCTCCGATGGGAATCATGGGATCCGGACAGTATTCCCTGTGTCTGTGCAGGATGTTTCAGGCATTGAATACAGATTATATCCCTAGAGGTTACAAGCCTGTTGACGGAATGGATGAAATATTGAGAAGAATTAATTTGGGCCATCATGTTGCCTCAAAACCTTATAAGATAGTGGACAGGACAACCAATGAAATTCTTATGAGGGGCAAGCTTGAGGAGGACAATTATGTGATAACATCGTTTTCGAATTCCCTTTCAAAGATAGGCTTTGACTATGCAGGAAAATTTGTTTTCGTTGAGCGGATTGAAGGTGTAAGCGGCACACTGATTCGCCAAAGCATTCTGGAGGATGACTTTGACAATGTTTTGGATATGATGCCTCAAAAAACCATTGAGGTCTTAAAAAGAGAAATCAAAAACGATGGAATAATATATGGCATCAGGGATGAGGAAGTCATTTTAGACACCGCAAACACTTATTCTTTTGAAGAGCTCTCATCTTTGAATCTGTTCAATGAGAAACTGGCCGAAAACATAATTTCCAATAGGCCGTTTGATGATATGGAATCATTGGAAAAATCAATACTTCAGGGATTTTCTTCCCATTTTAAACAAAGGGTATTGAGCATAATGGAAAATCCAATTCCAAAAAAAGTAATATCCCAATATATTGACAGATATCCGTCAAATATCAGGGTTTTAGCTTATAAAGATAAAAAAAGTTTAAAAAAATTTAAAGAAAAAGTCCGCAATGAAAAAATTTCATTATACTGATGGAGGCGGACTTACCATATTGTTGATTACATTCTGTGGGTTTGAAAGCCCGTAAATAGCTTCCATGAATGTTGGATAATATGAATGTAATATGAATACATATATCAGGTAGTATATTACAACCAAGATTATTATAACTAATAATACTGTTAAAATGATGTCAACAGCACTCATAGACTCTTTTTCTTCCTGATAGTTCAAGTTATGGATATTTTTGTCCTTGCCTTTTTTGCCGCCTTCTTTTTCCGCTAGAATTTCAGCTCTGATTCTTGCTTCCATTTCTTCTGGAGTTTCATGTGCAGGGGCTCGTTTTTGATCTTTCAAGAGGGTTTCTTCCCTTTCAGGATATTCTTTTCTGGTTAATGAGCCATATTGCTCTTCATCTTTAGCCAATTGTTCGCCTAAAGGAACATTGTCGTCGAAGTATAAGTCATCCAAATATTTTTCATATTTGTCTTCCAAATCCCTTCTGGCGGTTGTTGGTTCCGGTTCGTATGAATGGTCCGGATAAATAAATTCCTCTTGTTCTCTAGGAACTTGCTGTGGAATTTCATTTTGTTGAATAGGTACTTCGTTTTGTGCAATTTGTGGTTCTTGAGAGATTGGACGTTGTTCTACTTGAGGTTGAACAGGTTCCTTTTCATATGAGCTTTCAGGACCTGGGCTGTACTCAATATTGTCCTTTATGTTATATGGGGAATCGTCACGAATTTGTTTGATTTCCTGAACTTCAGGTGCCGGAGGCACTTCCTCAGCAACATTTTGTGTTTGATATATACTTTCTTCGGCAGGCTGCTTATTGAGTCTTACCGGTTCAGTTTTCACAGGTTCTTGAACAGGTTCACTTTGAGCAGGTTGTGCTGCTTTATTTTGAGATTCAAGCCCCATGATTTTCTCTAAGCATTCTTTACAATAAATTTTGCCGCCAAGTTCTAATCCACATTCTTTACAAACTGATTTTCCGCATATTGCACATGAATCTGTGCCGTCTCTGTCAGGATGATAATAGCATTCCATAAATTACACTCTCATAACGAATTAATATATATTAATTTTAATATATGTTTTTTTTATTTATATAAAACTTTTCATTGTTTAGTTTTTTCGACGATTTTTTCGACAACTATCTCAGAGGCAATCAAATCATCAACTGTTGCAAGAAATGAACCTAATTTTTCACTGTTTATTTCATATTCGATAGTGTCATTGTTTAATCTTGATTTAAGGTAGTTTTCATTGTCAACTTCAAGGGAATCAAACACTACCTTTGCATCATCTGCACTTTTATATATGAAAGTAAGATCTCCGCTGATTTTCATAAATTATTATATATTGTTTATTGCCTAAAATATTTTTAGGTGGCAAAAATTTCAAAAATATGGTAACCTTTATTAATGACTTAATCAATATATTTAAGTATTCTATTATATTACGATATAATTTTTATATAGCTATTGTTGAAAATTCACTATTTTTAGCTATTTTTAATTAAAAACAATTTATATTTATTTCGGAGGAATAATAATGGTTCGTGCTTACACAAGAAGAGATTATATTAGAAAAACCCCAAATTCAAGAATCGTACAATACGATATGGGAAACTTAAAAGAAGAATTTCCAGTATCTTTAAGTTTAGCTGTTAAAAAACCTGCTCAAATCAGACACAACTCTTTAGAAGCAGCAAGGATTGCTTCTAACAGATTGATGCAAAGGGCTGCTGGTAGAATGGGATACCACTTAAAATTAAGAGTATACCCACACCAAATCGTAAGGGAAAACCCAATGGCAACCGGTGCAGGAGCGGACAGGGTACAAAGCGGTATGAGAAATGCTTTCGGTAAACCTATTTCCGTTGAAGCTATCGTTAAAAAAGGACAAAAAATAATCACTATCGATTGTAACGCTAAAAACTTTGAAGAAGCTAAAATTGCACTCAAAAGAGCAGGTATGAAATTACCGGTTCCATGTAAAATAGTTGTCGACAAAGGCGAAGAATTAATTAAATAGATTATTTAATTAATCTTTTTTTACTCTTTTTTTTATTTTAGAATTAGTTTTTTTTTCTGATTTTAAAAAATTTAAAAAAAGATGATTTGTTTTAATCATCTTTTCGTTTTCTTAAATATCCAATTATAAATGCTAAAAACATTATCAGCACAATAACGGTTGCGGGTACGGTATATTCATTTGAAATTATTGACTTTATTGGAGAAAGTTCACGTGCTGATGCATCATTTTGTGAAGACTCCCCATTGTCCAATTCGGACTTATCCCCTAGATTACCTTCATTTCTTATTTCACTTGTTGATGAATTTGTTCTAACTGCATTTTCAATATTTTCTGCATTATTTTTATTGCTGTTTGAACTTGTATTAATCGGAAGTGAATTTTGAGAATTTGATGTATCCAGATTTTCTTTGATATTGTTCTCTTCATTTAAATTACTTTCACCCTTATTTTCATTTACATGATCTTGATTCGGATTGTGATTGTCATTAGTTTCAGTTACTGGATTTTGGTTTGAATCTTTTTCATTGTTGTTTTTTGGAATGTTTGCTGTATTGTCGCTTTTTTGCACGGACTTTCCATGCTGTATGACAATTTGGGGTTTTATTATGGAAGGGTTTTGGGTGATTTCGTTGCTTACTCTGCCGTTATTTGCGGTAATTTTTGAAGACGGTCCCATTGAATTGCCTCTTTCAACGATGTTTCCATCATAGGTATAAACGTCTACGGCATCCCTATTGTACTGGTTTATGTTGTTTGAAATGTTATTTCCAATAAGTATGCTATCTCCCCTAAGCACATATATTCCAGATCCTTGTCCATATCTTGCAGTAATTGTATATGGCACATAATTATCTGCTACAGTACTGTTGGCCATGTTAATTCCATCGTTTGCAATGATTGCGCCTCCATGACGTGCGCTATTGCCGGTAAATGTGGAATTATTGATATTCAATGCATAATGCACTGTGGAATATTGGCTGTCATCTCCTGCAGATACTGCTCCTCCTTCATATTTTGCAGAATTGTTTCTAAAAATTGAAGATTCAATGGTCAGGTTCCCGTCAGTGACTCTAACGGCACCTCCATTTCCGGCATAATTGCCTCCTGCAGCACTGGATAATGCAGCAACATTGTTTTCAAATATTGATTTTTCAATATATGTATCTCCTTGGATTCTTAAGGCTCCGCCTTGGCGTTTAGCAGTATTATTGGTGAATGTACAATTGATTATATTTGTTTGGCCATTAAGAACATATGCGGCTGCACCATTATATTCAGCCTTATTGTTTTTAAATGTGGAGTTGATAATATTTGCTCCGTTATGGGAGTTTATTCCCCCTCCTGTGCCTCCGAAATTATTTTCAAATGTACAATTGACCACATCCAAATGGCCTTCGCTCCTTACAACGCCTCCCACTGTTGAATCGGAATCATCGTAATTTATTCCATTTTTGAATGTTAAACCATGTAATGATAAATAATTTGTTTGTTTACTTGAATAAAAAAACCAACCATTATTGTTAGCATCTAATGTTACCTCTCCATCATATGGCTTGATGACTAATGAATTGGAGATTTCCATTTCGATTTCTTCATATGTTCCAGCATGTATGAATATTGTTGCAGGTTTTGTCCCGGCATTTGCGGTGTTGACTGCCTCCTTGATTGTTTTGTAGGGGTGGTCATAACTGCCGTTTCCAGAAACCTCTACATCATGCTTTACATATATTTCATCACCATCAAAATCGGTTGTTTCACTATCTGGAGATATCTGTGAATTAGAAGTTCCGTTTAGATGGTCTATTTCATTAGCGGATATCATGTTAATGCTAATCAATGCTAAAAAAACAATAGCGAAAATCACTATTAGTTTTTTGGGTTTTGTATCCATTATTTTTTAATCTCCTTTTTTAAATCAGTTATTTGTATTAATTCTGCCGATTAATACATATTTAATTTTAAAGTAATAACTATATAAAGATTTTTAAAGTATTACTTGTTATTATTTCTTATTTTCTTAAAATAAGCTTATTTAGTTATAATTAAATAAAATGGAGGAGTATTGACTAATTTTATAAATGACTAGCAAGTAATAAGAAAATTAATATTTTTTTTAAAATGGGGTGGAACGGAGTTTGGTTTGAAAGAAAAAAAGTGAATAAGGAATTATATTCCTTATTTGACAATAATTTTAACTTTTTTGGATGATGTGATATAATTTGCATTTCCTTTGAATTTTATAACTGCGGTGTATTTTCCTTTTTTAGTTAACTTTTTGATTTTAAAGGTTGCTTTACCTTTAGCATTTGTTTTTGCTTTGTAAGTTTTTCCTTTAATTTTTAGAGTGACTTGAACCTTTTTAATAGGTTTTTTACCAGATTTTAAAGTTATTGTGTATTTTTTAGTTTTTTTCTTGGCTTTAAAGGCTTTCTTTTTGGCAGTTATTTTGGTTGCTGCTCTTTTGGCTTTGGTTTTGCTTTGTGAGGGTGTTGGAGTTGGATTTGTGTTGTTGGTTGTTTCATTCTGCTGAGGTTCTGTTGAATTGTCTGCATCCGGAATCTCTTTAATTTCAAAGGTAGCATTGACTTCCTTGTCTATCCATCCGTCAACATTTTCCAATTTGACATTGATGGTGTAATTACCTGCAGGATATGATTTTGTATAATTGATTTCATTGTCTTTGGTGACTTTTCCGGTTTCAATTAAATTATTGTCAGCATCATATATCTTCCAGATGTAATCGCATGTTTCGGGGCCATTGACCACTTCTAATGTCAAGTTCAACTTTTCTCTGACAGTCACGTCGTTGGCAGTAATGCAGAATTCAGAGATATTGATGGAAACGCTAACTGTAAGATTTGCCTTTTCATCATCGTCACCCAAAACCCTTATTGTATCTTCTCCGCTTTGCTTAATATTTAATTTGAAACTGCCGATTCCATCACGAATGACAATGGAATTTGGGGTTGGGGAATTTTTATCGGAAGTTATGTTGACGGCAAAATCGGGCATTATGACAGTTTCTCCGGTAACGTTATCCTTAAAACTGATGGTATAGATTGAATTGCTTGTAGGGGTTTCGTCCCCTTCAACGGTCATTAAAATGATTTTGGATGGGGGTGTTTTGATACCTATTTTACTAAAATCAGGATTATTGGATCCCCAGTAATTATTTTCAAAGTTTGCAATTCTATACTGTACAAGTACTCCGCTTTTTGACCTTGCCTTGTTGTTTTCGAATATTGAATTTTGAATTGTCAACTCACTACTTGAATCCTGGAAGTTGCTGATTACCGCATAGTTGTTAGCAATGTTTCCTTTAAATATTGAATTTTTGATGAAGTATTTGGAGCCGTAACCTGGGGAGTAAAGGATTGCTCCACCATTTCTTTTTGCATCATTGTTAATGAAGATGTTGTTTTCAATCGGAGATCCGTAGTTTCCCAATGATTTGGAGGCATATATTGCCCCACCGTCTCTTCCGGCCACATTTCCTATGAATGTGTTGTTGGTAAATGGATGGTCTCTGTCATTTTGCATGTCAATGTTTATGTATAATGCTCCACAATCTTCTTCTGCACTGTTTTCTATAAATCTGTTGTTTATGAAAGTGCTTTTGGAATTGTAACAGTATATAGCTCCGGAATTTTTTGCAGAATTCCTTTCGAAAGTATTGTTTATGTAAACGCTTTCAGTACCGTCACGTATGGCTCCAGATCCATATGTTCCTGTATTTTTAATGAATTTTGAGTTGTATATTTTCATGGTTCCTGATTCGGCATGAATTGCGGCACCATGTGCAGAATTTGATTCTGCAATTATGGTGTTATTTTCAAAAAGGCTGTTGTTTATTGTGATTTCACTATTTGAACTTGCCGCCTTAATCATTCCATGTGCGGAATTTTTGGTCTTGATTTTGTTGTTTGTTGCATTGACGTTATACAATGTCAATTTTCCATTGTTGTATATTAGGGCATTTGCATATGTTATGCTGTATGTTGTGCTGATTTCAACGAAATTGTTGTCGAATACCGTATTTTTTATGATTAGTTCGTTTGTGTTTTCGATTAATCCATATGTTGTTTGTGTGTATGATGTAATTTTTGAGTCAACAAATCTGCTGTCTGTGATGGTCATCTGTCCCTTGTTGCAGATGGAAGCGCCTATACTTTCCTTGCCTGTGCCTCCGGCTTGCTTAACTGTGGTGAATATGATGTTGTTTAAAACAACTATTCCGTTGTTTCTGATTGTTGCATCTTCGCGATTGCTGTTGAATTGATTGTAGTTTCCGTAATCGCTAATCAGGACAATGTTGTTCAATGTTAAATTGCCTGTAGTGGTGATGTCGAACAATTTGGTTAGGTTTGTACTGTTGATTGCATGTCCGTTACCGTTGATTGTTATGGTCTTGTTAATTAAGATTCCTTTTTCTAATCCGACATCAATATCCTTATCGAAGGTATAGTTTTTTTCCAGGTTGATTTCATTGCCTTTTTTGATTTCATCATTCAGGTCTTTATATGTTCCTTTGGTATCATCAGCATTTAAAATGCTAGAATCTGGTGGTGATTCTTGTATTGTCTCTAAATCTGTATTGTCATCAGCAGATATTGTTTGATTTTCCATGTTGGTATCTGCCGCAGATATTGTGCCTATCGCAATGATAAACACCAATATAATCATCAGAATAATGCTTGATTTTTTAAGCATGAATCTCATTGTCATAATCTCCTTTTTATTAAATTTTAATAATATTGTATTAAATTATTCATAAAAAAATAAAATTTATTAATACATTAAATCATTTTTTCATTTGATGTATTTAAATGTTTTTTAAGTATTACTGTTTAAATTTGTTATTTTTCAAATGATTAACTAGTTAGCATTTAATTTATAATTTAAAATAATTTAAATCGAATATGCTATTTTAAGTTGGTATGATTCTATTTTTAAAATTTTAAAAGGATTAGGTGAGGAATCAATATAAATTTTTTCTGATATTTATTACTTAAAAAATAGTAAAAAAATAATGATTGTCAGTCATTATTTTTTAATAATCAGTTTTGTTTTTATGGTTTTGGCAGTGTATAATTTATTTCCTGCAAATTTGATTGTTACTGTGTATTTTCCTTTCTTCTTTAGCTTTATTTTAACAGTTGCAACACCCTTTTTGTTGGTTTTGGCTTTGTATGTTTTACCTTTTATTTTAAAGGTAATTTTTGCACCGGATATTGCTTTTCCTTTGTTTGTCTTAAGTGTTGCAGTTAATTTTTTCTTTTTGGCTTTGATCTTGTATGTTTTCTTCTTTGATGTTAATTTTGGAGTTGTTTTAATTGTTACTTTTGTTTCTGCGGGTGTGCTTTTGTTTTCAGGTTTGTCTGTCTCTTTGCTTTGGGTCTGCATTTCTATTACAATGATGTTTTGCAGCGCAAGGATTGTTCCACCGGTTGAGATGAATCTTATGATATTTTCTGATTTTATGCTGTTGTTCAAATCAACTTTGAAAATGCCATTGTGCTGTGTATTTGAATATTGCTCCCAAATGTTGCTGTAGGTTTGATTGTTTATTTTCAGGTCTGCATCGCCGTTGTTGGCGCTGGATGCGAAAATGTAGACTGTGGAATTTGAAATGTTTTCCGGAAGGTCAACATTGATAGTGCTTACAGATTCAACTGGTCTGTTTGCCAGATTATATGAATTTAAAAGCAAGTCTGCATTGTTGCGTATGATAATGTTTTTCAAACTGTTGCTGTTTGTGGTATTGTATAGTGTTATCAATGTTGATGGATATACTGCAGTCAATCCGCTTTCTTTTTTAATGGTGAGTGAATTCTGGCCTTTATATATAAAATCGCTCACGTTATATATCAATAGTCCATATCCGTATTTTCCGCTTGTTCCTAAATTGGATTGGTCTTTATATCTTCCGACCACTTTGCTTTCGATGTTTCTTCCATTAAATGTCAATGAGAGGTTTGGGTAATCTGAAGTGCCGGTTTTGTCCCAATTGTATGAAATGTATAGGAATGCGTTTATGATGTTGGAATTTTCTGGAAGTGTTATTTCCCAATTGTCTATTCTGTTTGTCTGTCCGAGTTCAAGATATGTTGAATCTGCCTGTATCTGGATTAAAATGTCTCCACTTATGGTGTTTTGGTAATTGAACTCAATACTATTGTTTGGATAGGCATAATCCTTTCCGAGATATCCGTTGTATCTAAGTGGGACAATTAGGCTTGAGCTGGCTACACATCTATCGTTTTGATAGATTGCAAGTGTGTAGTTTATGTTCCTGTTTTGTGCTCCTGCAACTGTTGTCTCATCAATCGGCCTGACTGTTTTGTCGGTTAAATGGACTTTAATCCAATCAGTTGTCAGGTATTGTGTTGCATTTGCGACCTCCCTGCCGTCGGCAAACAATCTGAGGCTATAGGTTCCTGTTTTGTTCATCTTCACATTGGCAGTCAGGGTATTGTTTGTTCCAGCATATGCGGTGTTTGTATATTCAGTTTCGAGTTTGATTTGTGTTCTTTCCTTGACTAAAGGATGGGAGAGAATTAAAATGTTTTGTAGGGAAAGGATTGTTCCTCCTGTGGATATGAATGTTATTCTATTTGAAGTTTGAAGGAGGTTTGTCACATCTGCAATGAACGCTCCGTGATAGTTTGTGCCGGTTGAGTTTTCCCATATGTTTTTATAGAGGGCATTGTTGAATTTCAAGTCGGCTTCGTCAACTCCCGCTCCTGCCGCAAATGAGTATAATGTTGCTTTGGTAATGTTTGTGAGGTCTGAAAGTATAATTTGTGTATTGGCTTCAATTGGCCTGTTTGCTAAATTATATGAATTATAAAGTAAATCTGCACTGTTTTTAATATAAACGGTTTTTAATGTTTCGCTGCCTGTTGTATTGAAGAAGCTTATTAGTGTTGGAGGGTATACTGGTGTCAGATCCTTTTCCTTTTCAAGCTTGAGAGTATTTCTTCCGTTTCTGATGTAGTCTGTAACATTGTATATTAGAACTCCGTAACCCAGTGTTCCATAATCTCCTACATTTGCCTGATCTTTGTATTTTCCAATGATTCTGTTGTTGATGTTCACGTCGTTAAAAATTAGGTTAAATTCTGGATATGGTCCTGTGGTGGTCTTGTCCCAAGTGTAGGGAACATATAATAATCCTTCTGTAAATTGGGATGTTGAAGATAAGACTGTTCTCCATTCATATTCCTTTTTGGTTACTGATGCACCGATATAAGTGGTATCATCCTGTGTTTGAATCATGATATCTCCGTTAATTGTTGTGGTATAGTTGAATTCGACATCGGTAATCGGATATCCGTACTCTTTTCCTAAATATCCGTTGTAGAGTAACGGCACAATGAGTGTCTTGTTGCCAATCATGTCATCATTTCTATAAACATAAACGGTGTAGTTTATTTGCCTGTTGTTTGCTCCGGCAACTGTTGTTTCATCAATTGGTCTTATGGTATTGTCTGTAAATATTATTTCTTTTGGTGTTCTGCTCAGCTCCTGAATGCTATTGCCAATTTCAATGCTGTCTGCATAAAATTTAACTTCATATATTCCAAAATCTTTGTTTACGAAAACCTTTGCGATTATGGAGTTGTTTGTTCCGGCAAAGGCGGTATTTTCATATTCGGTTATGATTTCAATATTTGCGCTTAAGAAAATGACGGTTACATTTACTTTTAATTTGATGCTTCCGAATGTAAGCATATCCTCTCCCTTATCAATCGGCACATAGATATAGTATCCGATTCCATTGTTGAGAAGGACTGGAGTTGATGTTCCGAGGTTATTTGATTGCACATCAATGTAATAATCATATATTGAATTGTCCTTTATTTTTAAACCTGTGTTAATTTTATTTAGGGTTATATTGTATGTGGTTTCCCTTTCGTTAACTTCTGTCGGGCCGGTTACATTCAGCACAATGTAGGTCGGTGTTGAACTTGTTGAGGCTATATCTCTAAAGTCGGGGTCATTTGTTCCCCAGTAATTTTCATCAATGTTTGTTTTGAATGTTGGGGAATCAATCAATTTGGAGGGGGCGGTGTTTTTGAGGAAAAGGTTATTGTTTACATTCAATGTTCCAGACCCCTTATTTTGAATGATGTATTTATCCAATTTGTTTGAATCAAACACGCTTTTGACTATTGTTATATTGTCTGCTGATGATGTAATAGCTGCATCGTTAAATTCGTTTGTTTTAAAGAGAGTATTGTTTATTAATAGTTTGTTCCCATTGGCAGATATTATTCCCAAACGCGGAGAATTGCCTGAAAACAGCGCGGTATTGTTTTCAAATAGGCTGTTCTTAATTGTCAAATTTCCGTTTTCGCTTCTTATAAGTCCTCTAAAGACAGGCTGTGCTGAAGAGGTGTATCGGACATCATTGTTTGTGACGGTTATGTTGTCTAGAATAACTGCGGCGTTAGCATCATTAAATAATATTGTTGAGATTTCATGATTGTTTCCGAATCTGTTTGTCGGAGTGAACCTGTTGTTGTCAAAGATAGTATTTGATATGCTTACCTGTCCGTGATTGTCGATGAATCCTCTCACATTTATGTTATGCATATTTGTAGTTGCCGTTGTGCTTATTTCAAATTCGGAATCGATAAAGTTGCTGTCTGTTATTGTCAGAGTTCCTGCATTGTAGATGTCTCTGAAATAACCGCTGCCAGTTTGTGAAATTGTTCTTGATGATGTGAAATTGACATTTTTGAATATCAGTTCTCCCTGGTTGTTGATTATTGATGTGTCTCCGTTGAATGTGTTTTTGATGCATATATTATTTAAAATGAGTTTGGCATTGTTTTTAATGTTGAATATTGATAGAATGCCATTTCCGTCTATGGTGAAATTGTTTCCGTTTATTGTTGTGTTTTTCACGATGTCAATACCGTTTTTCAATGAAAAATCATATCTTGAGTTGTATGTGTAATTTTTTGATAATGATATTTCGTTGTTGTTGGATATTTCGGTGTTCAGCTTTGTAAACATTTCGTCTCCAGAGGCGGTGTAAATTTCGTTTTCATTTTGCGATATAATGTCTTCATTTGCATTTTCAGCAATTATATGGTCTTCGGTATTGTTTTCCAGACTGACTATTTCTCCTGTTGAGTCGTCTTGCGCAAAAGCAAAACTGGAAAACAATATCAGAATAGTCAATGTTGCCAGAATTAATATTTTTCTTTTCATTTTTTTTCCTCAACAATTTTAGTAATATTATTTATTAATTAATTATTATGAGATTATCTTTGGAGTAATAAGTTATATAATGTTTTAGTTTTTCGTTTATTTTCCCTGTTTGGCTTTATTAATGTAAAAAAGATGTTTTTTTTAAAATAAAATTTAAATATTTGTTATCCTAATGAAATATTGTCATAAATTAATTTTTTTGTTAAATAATTTGTTTTTGTATATAATTCTTTTTCTTTTGTGTTTGTTTTTCTTTGATTTAAGTAATACTTTTTATTTCTTCTTTTAACTTAAGTAATACTTTAAGGGCTTTTTTTCTAAAAAAAGTATTAAATAGTTATTTAAATGGTAAATAATCATAGTAAATATTAATAACTTATTTAATGTTGGTGAGTAGACTTGTTAAACATAAAACATAAATTTATTTTCTTATTACTTGTAATGCTGATTGTGCTTGCAGTTGCTCCTCAAATTTCAGCACATGAAAACAGCACTCATGAGGATTTAATTTTACAGACTGATGACTTAAATAATGTATCTATTGACGATTCCGATGTGTTATCATCGGATTTGAAAGGTGCCACTTATTATTTCAACAGTTCATCAGATGTTGATGGGGACGGATCTAAGGACAATCCGTATAATCATATTGATTATTCAAGGTTTCAGGTGTCATCAACGCTTTACCTTGCTGATGGGGAATACAATTTCTCTCAGAACAAATATGTTAATGGAATCAATTTGATAGGTCAGAATGTCGATAAGACCATTTTAAGATATACCGGACCTGATAAGACTGGAATATTGTTCATTGATCCAGGAAAGACTTTCATCGTTGAGAATGTGACTCTTATAGGATTCAACATTGATGTTGAAGGAGGAACATTTTATGCAAAAAACACCGTAATTCGTGATGCCACTGCGATTCCAACATACACCGAAGCAACCGATCTTGTTAATTCCGCATCCAATTCATTCGGCGGTGCCATTAAAGCCTACAAGTCAGAATCAAACTCACCAATAATTTCGCTTGAAAACTGTACATTGGTAAACAACACTGGGGAATATGGCGGTGCAATTCATAGCACTGGTGGAAGATTAATCATCAAAAGATCCAATTTTTTCAATAACTATGCATATAACTATGGTGGAGCAATAGTTGCATTATATGGATGTTCAGTAGAAATAGAGAACAGCAATTTCACCAATGACTATTCAATCAACGATGCTGGAGGGGCTTTTTATCTGCTTAAATCCCAATTGAAGGCATCAAACTTGTATGTTTCTAATTCTTCCTCAACTTTTGGGGCAGCCATAACTGCATTGGATTCAAATATTGCATTGACACATTTCACTGCTGAAAACAACACTGCAAAGTATGAGGGGGGAGCCGTTTATGCATTGTATAATTCGGTATCTTTTATAGACTCAGTATTTAGAGATAATCATGCAAGAAATGGGGGAGCCATTTTTGCAGACGAATTGAAATTCTTTGAGCTTGAAAACAACCAGTTCCTGAGAAATACGGCATCCCAATTCGGCGGTGCGGTTCATTCGATGATGAACTCAATAGACAAGATTTTTTATAACATCTATGAAGGCAACCATGCGCATGTAGAAAATGACTTTTTCGAAACAAATGTTACCATGGTGACCCTTAATGATGCAGAATATACTATGGTTTACAAGGATTACGAATATTATGGATTCATACCGACTTCCTATGATTTGAGGGAGTTCGGAATGGTCACACCCGTCAAGGACCAGCAAAGTGGAGGGAACTGCTGGGCATTTGCATCCATAGCGGCATTGGAATCAGCCATTCTGAAGGCATCAGGCATGAAGCTTGACCTTTCAGAAGAGAACATGAAGAATATCATGCAGAAGTATTCCGACTATGGATGGTCCACAATCGAAACCAACAATGGTGGTTATGATGACATGGCCTTGGGATATCTTGTAAATTGGATCGGACCTGTTTTGGAGGGAATCGATAATTATGATGATTACAGTATGCTGTCTCCACTTCTGGACCCTATCACTCATGTTCAAAACATACTCTATATTAAACGCGAGGGATACACAGACAATAATGCCATAAAGGAAGCGGTAATGAAATACGGCGCAGTTTCTACAGGAATATTCTTTTCAGGATACTACTTTAATGATGTGACAAATGGATATTACTGTCCGATGCCTACATATGCAAATCATGGAGTTGCAATTGTCGGATGGGACGATTCATATTCAAAGGATAATTTCTTTGCCGTTCCGGAGGGAGATGGTGCATGGATAGTCAAGAACAGCTGGAATACAGACTGGGGAGACAACGGATATTTCTATGTGTCATATTATGATAAGGTGTTTGCCGAAGTCGGAATTCCCGATGCAACCTATGCCTTTGTATTCAATGATTCTGCAAAATACGAGAAGAATTACCAATATGACCTAATCGGAAAGACAAATTATTTCGCCACTGGTAAAAATACGGTATGGGTTGAAAACATATTCAACGCAACAGGTTATGACATGTTGGCAGGTGTTTCAAGCTATTTCAGAAAGCCAACCGATTACACCCTATTCATTTTTGTCAATGATGAACTTAAGCTAACAAAAACAGGAAAATGTAATCCTGGATACATAACAATTAACTTGGGAGATTATATTCCGCTGCAGCCTAATGATACCTTTAAGGTAAGGTTCAAGCTTGATGCTAAGGATGGTGCAGAATTTGCAGTATCCGAGTGGGAGATTGCAAGCAAAAAGGATAACACCACTGGAGTTTCATTTTTCAGTAAGGATGGTGTGGAATGGATTGACCTGTATGACTATGCATACACATCCTATTTGGATAATGGCCATCAATTCAATTCTCAGGTGGCCTGTATCAAGGCATTTACGATATCATATGAGCTCCAGCATTTTGTTGACTTGAACGTTGAAAACGAGTTCAATAAGGTCAATATCTCCGCTATGGTTTATGACCAGTTTGACAATCCTGTTAAGTCAGGCAATTTGACATTGAATATTGACGGAATAGACTACTTTGCCGAAATAGAAAACGGTAATGCCACTTTCACCCATGTCTTTGAAAATAAGGGAGAATTCAATATAAATGCAAGCTATAGAAATGGCCATTCCAATTATGTCGTGGAGGTCACAGTCATCGATGCGGACATTGAAGTTGAAGTTCTTAAGGATGGAAATAATGTAATAATCAATTTTGAAAGCCCATTTGACATCAATTCATCATTGAACGTCACAATCAATGGCAATGACAATCGCACAATTGATTTTGAAAATGGCAGGGCGTCATTGACATTAATGGATTTGCCTTACGGTAGCTATACTTTAAATTGCCGGCTTGTTGATGAGTATTATGGCAGCTTCTTCAATTCCAATTTTGTAGTTCTTGTCAATAAGACTAAAATGATTGCAGATGATTTGTTGTCCTATTCTGAGAGTGAAGCAGTTTATTCGGTCATTTTAAGAGATGTCAATGGAAATTCAATTGCCAATCGTCAGGTCTTTTTCATCATCAATGGAATTCAATATATTGGAGTTACCAATTGGGACGGCAAAGCGACAATAACTGCCAAATTGCCTGGTTTCGGCAGTTATGATGTTATGGTTAACTTTTATGGTGATGAAAGCTATCTGGATATTTCAGACAAGCGCACTATTCAGCTCATTTCAAGCATCATAACTTCAGGCTCAATCAATGGCAATGAATTTGAAGCGGTTTTATTGAATGGTCTCGGAGCTCCTTTGGTCAATGCGGATGTTGAGGTAAATGTCGGTGAAGTGAAATATTCTACAAAAACCGACAGTTTCGGAAGAATTTCCTTAAAATTAAGCGATATAAAATCAGATAAAAACTATGAAGTAAAGATTGCCAATCCATCTACCGGAGAGACCCTGCAAAGAAATATGAAGGTGGCTCAGGTGATTAGTGAAAATAAGGATGTTGTCATGTATTATGGTGATGGATCTGCATATAAGGTTAAGGTCAGCAATGGCAAAGGTGAAATCGTCAAGTTCATGGTCGGCAAGAGCGTGTATTATGCGGAAACGGATAATTTGGGATATGCCTTGGCCAAATTCAATTTAAAACCAGGTAGCTATAAGGTCACTGCAACATATAAAGGCATAAGTGTATCCAATAATCTTGTCATTAAAAAAGTCTTGTTCACAAAGAATATCTCCAAAAAGAAATCCAAGAAAATCAAGTTCAAAGCAACTTTAAAGCAGGGTAAAAAGGCTTTATCTCATAAAAAAATTATATTTAAGATTAATGGAAAGGCATTTGTTGCAAAGACCAACAATAGGGGCGTTGCAACAGTAACCTTGAAGAATTTGAAAGTCGGCAAACATAAGATTTTCTCAATTTACAGGGGATTAAAAGTTAAAAACACCATTAAAATTAAAAAATAATTCAATTTATTTTTTATTTTTTTTCTTTTCTTTTTTGTAGGGTTAATTTTTGAAAAAAATTTTATAAAATCATTGTTTTTGAATAAATTAATTCAATTAAAAATGATTAAAACTTTTTAAAAGTATTACAATAACCTTATTTTTTCTATAAAAAGTAATACTGCCGTTATTTCGATGAAAAAAGTAAAAATTAAGTATATTAAAATTCATAAATATAATTGTAATAATTTTTTATTTATTTTTATTATAATGTTATTACATTAATTAATTTTATTAATAAAAGGAGAAATGGACAATGAAAATTAGACTTTCGGCGATATTTGCCATAATTATAATTGGTGCTGTTTTGATTTCAGCCGTTTCAGCTGTGGATTTCATTGAAGATTCAAATTCTACAGACTTGCAAGCGGGTAATGTCGAAAATTTGGAAATCGAAACATCAGATTATGGTTATGATGATACAGGTAATGATCCTGAAGAAACAATATTAAATACAGACAATTCGGATTCACTGGCTGATGCTCAATCCAATCAGGTTAAATATGTAAGGCCGGATGGAACTGATGATGCAGGTTATGGAACTTCAGACAATCCATACAAAACCATCAAGTATGCGGTTTCACAATCCGATGAAAATGACACAATATTTGTATATGAAGGAAGGTATGATGAAAATTCAATTTCTTTAACAAAATCATTGAATATTGTCGGTGAAAACAAAAACGTTATTGTCACTTCAAGTTTGAATAGCAGAAACGTATTTGAATCCCCATACAATGAAAACGGAAATCACATCAGCTTAAGATTTGAAAATCTGACATTTGACTTGATAAAACCTGGTCAGTTCAATGCGATTCTGTATCTTAGAAATGATGACAGAAACGAAATTGTTGATTGCGTGTTTACAAACAATGACGGTCAATATGGCATATGGAGTGCCGCTGGAGAGACTGTCATTGCCAACTGTGAATTTAGGGACAATACATACACATCATCCGGAAACATTATCTACCTGTCAGGTAAGGGCTTTCAGAATCTTACAAATGTTACCTTTGCTAAGACCTCAAATGTAGGCAACGGTGTTTTAAGTTTGATTTATGTAGTAAATAGGCCGAACAGGGTGTATGTTGAAAATATCAGTATTGAGGATTCATCTGGAATATTATATGGATTCAATATTGGAAATAATGGTTATGGGAATATTAACAATACCTTAACAGTTAAAAATGCTAAGATTGAGTATAATGAATTGCGTAAATCCACTTCTAATCAGGGGGGATGCATATTTTTAATGTCTGGACCTACAAAACTTGAAATTACAAATTCCACAATTGTTAACAATACCGTTGAAAGAGGAATTTTTGCAGGAACCAGCAATGAAACCAAATTCAATGTTAATTATAATTTGATTTATGAAAATGAGGGGAACATATTGTTTAGCGTAAGTTCCTCCAAGCCTGTAACAGAGTATAATATGGATTATAATTATTGGGGAAGCGAAAATCCTGATTTAGGTGATTTAAATGTATATATTATCGCAACAAACAAGTATTTGAATGAAACTAAAGTAATCAAAAATAAAACTGCCCCTACAATGAATGTAAACGTTGTAAATCCAATAAGTTTTGAAGGGGATGATGTGATAATAGATGTGGATTTAAATGATGATGCTACAGGAGATATTGCATTAATCGGCATCGATACAGAACCGCAAATTCTTCAGAACGGTTCAACAACATTCACATTAAAAAATCTGCTTCCAAATTCATATGCAGTAACGCTACACTATTCTGGTGATGACAGATACAGGCAGAATGATTATGAAATTGCTTTTATCGTTAAAAGCATACATGACACTGACATTCAGGTTGGATGTTACAAGATATTGAACGGTTTAATCAATGGAAATGATTTCATTGAATTGGACAAGGATTACGAGTTCAATTCCAGTTTGGATTCCAGTTTAAAAGATGGAATTCCAATCAATAAGAATGTTGTCATTGATGGAAAAGGATTTTCAATAAACACTACCTCAGATGCGAAATTATTCAATATTGGCCAGGAAGGTGATGTGACTCTGAAAAACATAGTTTTATTGAATTACAATCCTCAGTCTGCTTCAGCAATTACCAATGGCGGTAAGCTAATGTTTGACAATGTAACATTCGCCTCTCAAAAGCAGGTTGCAGCAGGCAATCTTAATGCGGCAATTGTAAATAGTGGTGAGTTGATAGTCAACAATTCCAATTTTGTTGATTCTCTCATAAATTGCTCAGGAAACGGTTTGCTGTATGTATATGGATTGCTTATTAGGAACTCAGGCACTTTGATGATTGAAAATACAAACATTGCCAATAATGGTATTGTCGCAAGGGCAAGCACAGTCCAGATTCACGGAGGCATAATCTACAATTCCGGAAGGATGTCTTTCAATAAGGTTAACATGACTGGAAGCTTCATTCATGTCAAATCATCCGTATCTACCGTTTTCGGATTTGTTTTGGGCGAGTCCAATAATTCAGACATTTCCATATTCAGCTCCAATTTTGAAGACAATGAAATAATCAATGATGCAACAACCAATTCCGCAATGACAAATGTTCTCAGGGCATCTAATGGAGATTTGGAAGTCTACAATTCAAGATTCATCAACAATACAGGATCTTTGAACGGCGGTGCCATAGGATATTATTCACAAAAAGAGCTGATTATTGAAAACAACCTGTTCGATTCAAATTCCGCAACAATCCAGGGTGGAGCTATTTTCTTATCAGGAAACCTCAAATCCAACAACAATACATTCAGAAACAACTTTGCGGGACGTAACGGTGGTGCAATGTATGTTTATGGATATTATGATACTAAAAATCCTGAATTGGGTAATGTCGTAAGTACCAATGACCTGTTTGAATATAATTGGGTCGAATCCTCTCCTGATGCATACGGTCAGGCATCAATATTGTCCTGGGGAGGAGCAATATGTTCCAAAGCTGGAAATCTGACTTTATACAATGATACATTTTATAAAAACAAGGCTCTGATGGGTGACGGTGGGGCCCTTGCAAATTACTTGAGCAGCTGGCTTCAGGTATCACACTGTATCTTTAAGGAAAATGAGGCAACAAGATGGGACGTCTGGACACATGCTTCAGGTTTGGGCGGAGCGATTCTAATCCCTCAGACTGAAATGGTCGATGATGATAACTATGCAACCTTCAATATCGAATATTCAATTTTTGACAATAACATTGCGATTGCAGGTTCTGCACTATATTCCGTTCCGTATCAGGATGTTCCATGTGATTTCATTTCAAACAATAACTACTGGGGCTCAAATGACCCATTCTTCAAGGAATTGATTGGTAAATACCAGCTCAGCGATGTGGTATTTCCGGACAATTATGTGATAATGGAAATCGAAGGAAATGAAACCGTTTATGTCGGCTCTTCAAATACGTATAAGATTACCCTAAACAAGGTCAATGAAAACGGAACCATCAGGGAGTTGGGGGATGTCATGCCTGACTGGGAAGTGAAACTGTCTTCAACCTTAAATCCTCTGTCCGATTCAAGTGTGTTGATTAAGGGAAGTGAAGCCGATTTCCAATATGAGGCTTTAAAAAGCGGTTCTGAAACATTTTCCGTAAATAACAGATACTATAAGAAAAATATTGAAGTAATAAAAATGGATTCCAAATTGGAATTGGACTATGTCAATACCGCCAACGGAGTTTCAGTAAATGTTTATCTGGCCGATGACATTAACGGCACTGTCAGTGTTGAATTGAATGGACAGACATATAATGAATCTGTCAATAATGGTGTTGCATCGTTCACTCTTCCAAAATTGCCGATAGGCAACACAAACATTACAGTTTCATTTGGCGGAAATGGTAAATACAATTCATTTTCACAGGATAAACAAATCACTATTGAAAAGTATGTGATTGATGAAAGTCAGGTCGAAACCGGTTTGTCCGCTTCAAATGTTTTCACTGTCACTTTGCCGAAAGATGCAACAGGAAGGGTTCTGTTTGATGTTGACGGAAGGAATTTCTATGCAAATATTCGAGACGGTATTGCAAGCTTGGACCTATCCTCTTTAGGAGAAGTTAAAAGCATCAAGTGGACATATCCTGGTGACGAGAAGTATGGAGAAATCAACGGCAGTTTTTCAGTCAATACTGCTGTGAAAATAATGGGCAACAGGAATATGATTGTATTTTACAGCGACAATTCAGTATTCAAGGTTCAGATTGTAGATTCCAATGGAAAACCTGTTGGCGAAGGCAGGGACGTATCATTCAAAATCAATAATAAGGTAATCAATGCCAAAACTGACAAGAATGGATTTGCATCATTTAAAATCAATCAGGTTCCGAAAAAATACACCATAATAACCAAATGTGGAAATGCCGAGGTGAAAAATACCGTTACAGTCAAAAAGGTATTGTTCGCTAAAAATATCTCCAAGAAGAAATCCAAAAAGATCAAATATACCGCTAAAATCAAAGGCAAAAAGCCATTCAAAGGCAAAAAGGTAACCTTTAAAATCAATGGAAAGAAATATTCCGCAAAAACCAACAAGAAGGGTATCGCAACAGTTTATCTTAAGAACCTGAAAGTGGGCAAACATAAAATTGTCATAAAGTACATGAATACAAAGGTGACAAAAACAGTCAAAATCAAAAAATAAGTGAATCTTCAATTCATTTATTTTTTTGGAGGATTTAAATGATTAAGTTTAGTAAACTGGCAGTATTGGTGGCCTTCATCCTTTTGGCTTTTATGTCGCCTTCATTCGCATTGGATAACGAAACGGCAGATGCAGTTGATGCGGGCATTGCCGAGGAACCGCTAGCCGCAGACATTTATGTGAATGCATCGAGTGAGGGTATAGGTGACGGTTCAATTGACAATCCTTACCGTAATTTGGAGAATGTTAAAATTGAAAGGGACAGTGTTGTGCATTTAACCGATGGCAACTACTCCTATAAATCATTCAGGTCTTTAAATAATGTGACAATCATTGGCCAGAGTATGAACAGCACTGTCATATCATGCAACAGGTTGGAGATAACTTCTAATATTCTGACATTAAGAAATTTAACAATAATCGGTGCAACCTTCAAAAATCAGGGTGATTTCACTGCTGAAAACGTAATATTTAGAGACAGTATCGGACATGCATTGGATGAATATGGAAACTCCTATGGGGGATGCATCTACACTTCCTATAAACAGGATGACGAGAAACATCATCTGATTTCGCTGACAGATTGCCATTTCTTCAACAACACTGCCGAGTATGGTGGAGCAATCTATATTGATGAGGGGTATATGGAGATAAATAACTGCTTTTTCATCAACAACCATGCATATAATTACGGTGGTGCAATCAGCGCAGTGAATGCAAATAAGATTACAATCAAGAAATCAAGATTTGTCCATGACTACTCAACAAATGACTGCGGAGGAGCAATCTATGTCTTGTCTACAGGCTTGTCATTGGATGATGTTGAAATAAGTAACTGCTCTTCCACATTTGGTGCTGCAATAACAGGCCTGAATGCCCAATTTGATATAAACAAGTTATATTCCATTGGAAATGTGGCCAAATATGATGGAGGTGCAGTTTATCAGATGTATGGGACTGCTCTGATAACTGCTTCAAGTTTCATAAACAATTCCGCAAACAACGGTGGTGCACTATTTTTGGATAACGTAACCAAGTTGCTTTTGATATCCAACAGTTTTATAAACAATTCCGCTAAAATTTGTGCAGGAGCGTTCTATTCCATTTCAAATAAGGAATATAGCAACATCGCAAATGTCTATGAGAATAATCATGCGTCAACAAATGATGATGTATACAATATCACTACAATCAATCCTATAATGCAGTCTTTGAATTATACTTCCTTTATGTATGTTCCTCAAGGAAATATCACTTTGCCGGAGTATTATAACCTTGTCGACGATGGCTTTGTGACTCCAGTAAAGGATCAGCAGGACAGTGGAAACTGCTGGTCATTTGCCGTTTTGGCCGCTTTGGAATCATGCATTTTAAAGTCAAGCAATTTCACATATGATTTGTCTGAAGAGAACATGAAGAATTTGATGGCATCATTTTCAGATTATGGATGGCAGATTGATGTGAATGAGGGAGGATATGATGATATGGGTGTCGGATATCTTGTTGGATGGCTTGGGCCGATTTTGGAATCTCAGGATATGTTTGATGACAGAAGCTCATTATCCCCATTGCTGAATTCAATTATGCATGTTCAAAATGTTGTTTACCTTAAAAGGGAAAATTATCTTGATAATGACGGAATAAAAGAAGCGATCTTAAGATATGGTGCTGTTGCAACTGGAATCTATTATTCTGGTCTGTATCTCCTGGGCAGCAGCTATTACTATTATGACACAATCATGCCGTCAAATCATGCCGTGACAATTGTAGGATGGGACGACGACTATTCCAGATTCAATTTCAATCACGTTCCCGAAGGTGACGGTGCATTTATAGTTAAGAATAGCTGGGGGTCCGATTGGGGAGATAACGGATATTTCTATGTTTCCTATTATGATACAAAATTCGCTCAGGTCGGAAAGGATGAGGTGTCATATACATTTATATTAAACGATACAATCAAATACGATAAGAACTATCAGTATGACATTTCAGGAAAGACAGATTACCTGATTACCGGACAGAGCACCATATGGTATCAGAATATTTTCAATGCAACAGGAAACGAATATCTGGCTGCAGTTTCCACCTATTTCAATGCGCCGACAGATTGGGATGTTTCAATATATGTCAATGAGGTATTTAGAGCGAACAAAAGTGGTCACTCTTCTGCAGGTTATTATACCATCAATTTGGGTGACTTGATTCCAATAAACTCTGGAGACATATTCCGGGTTGTTTTCAAACTTGATTGTGAAGGATATGCCAATGTGCCGATTGTTGAGTCAAGGTATATAAACAAGGTTCCGTTTTCATCAGGCGTTTCCTATTTCAGTAAAGACGGTGAAAATTGGATAGATCTCTTCAATTATACTTTTTCAGATTTCAATCACAGATACATTTCCCAATTGGCTTCTATTAAGGCATTTGCAATATCAAATAAATTAAATTCAACACTCAAATTGGACATGTCAGATAAGGGGGTTGATTCTGTCAATATTAAGGCTATGGTTCGGGACCAATATGGGAACTTGATCAATTCAGGTGAAGTGATTTTCACTATCGAAGGAAGTCAGCACAGGGTCAAAGTTTCAAATGGTATGGCGAGCATTGTGCACATATTTGAAGATAAGATGTCCAATGTGGTTTCTGCCGTATTCAACAGCGAAGGTTACAATCCTTCACAGGACAGTTGTGAAATCATATTTTATGATGCAGACATTTCATTAAACATTGAAAATATATCTTATGGGGATGATTTGGTAGCAGAAATTACTCTAAAGGATGTTCAGGGTAATTTCCTCAATGATATTGTGACATTAACCGTATCCAACAGGACATATGATGTTCAGGTAAACGGCAAGAGGTCATATGTCATTCCAGATTTGCTGGATATAGGATCTTATGAGGTCAACGTTACATGCAGACAACTGAATGATAGTGTTTTAATCAATGTTTCTAAAGTTAAAGTGGATTTGGAGGTAAATGTAACTGACTTGAGAGATTATGTGGTAATAGATCTTATGTTTTCAAGATCCATTGATGCAATGGTAAATATATCAGTTTCCGGTAAAAATTATCCGGTAAATGCAGTTTTCGGAAAGGGGAGCCTGATTTTGGATGACCTGGACTATGGCAGCTATGAGATTAATGTAACCTTCGAAAATAAAAATTATGAGCCGATTCACAAGAATCATGTCATTCAGACAAGTGCATATAAAAGTAAGATTGTGCCGATTGATTTCAAATGCAATGATGAAGGAATCGTTTATGTGGTAAACTTGTCTAGATGGGATAATTCTCCTATAATCGATCAGAAAATCAGTTTTGCAATAAATGGCCAAACTTATCAAAACATCACTGGCGCTGATGGTTGTGCAAAACTCGTTTTCAATCTGGTCAATGGAATGTACTCAATTAATGTTGATTTTATGGGTTATGGGGATATTCTTGGATGTGAATACTTGGATGTTTTAAATGTTACTAGGGTGCCGGTCACAGTCATTGATGTTTCAATTCCATCAAAAGCCACCGCATTTGATGAAAGAAATATTACTGTATTATTTTCAGATAATGCAAGGGGTAATCTGACAGTTTCAGTTGATGATGTCATTTGCATTGATGGATATTACAATTCAACCCAATTCAATATCCCTCTGTCAGGGCTTGCTGTTGGAAATCATGATGTTGCCGTTTTATACACTGGAATTGAGGGTTATTCCTATTCCAATGTTTTCAATATTTCACTGGCCAAGGCAGTTGCTAAGGTAGATATAAAATCAGAAAACTTGTATGTCGGCCAGACTCCTCAAATCATCTTCAGTTTGCCTGCAGATATTAACGGATACATCTTTGTAGATGTTGAAGGCAAGAACTATTATTCCAAGATAGCCGATGGCAGGGCAATATTTAAAATCGATGATTTGTCTTTCGGCAAAAAAACATTATATTACAGCTATGATGGTGACGATAACTATTTGTCTGCTGAAAGCAGTGTTGTTCTCGATATAATCTATTCTGCAACATTGTCAGGCAATAAGGATGTTGTTATGAGTTATGATGAGGGGTCTGTCTATCGTTTACAGCTGTCCAAAGCGAATGGTGCAAGCCCAAGTGGGGAAATTGTAACTGTGAATGTTGATGGAAAATCCCATAAGGTCGCTGCGGATAGGAATGGATGGATATCCTTTAAGATTACTTTAAGGCCGGGCAACTACATAATCACTGCAGATTATAACGGTTTTAAGGTATCCAATAAGGTAACCGTCAAATCCATTGTGAAGCTGAATACGGTAAAAATCAAGAAATCCTCTAAAAAGGTAGTTATAAAGGCAACATTGAGCAAAGTTAACGGCAAGTATCTCAAAGGCAAAAAAATCACTTTCAAATTCAATGGAAAGAAATATTCCGCTAAAACAAACAATAAGGGTGTTGCCAAAGTGTCCCTTAAGAAAAATGTTGTTAAAAAGCTTAAGGCCAATAAAAGATATTCAATTCAAGTAAGTTATCTGAAAGATATGGTTAAAAAATCAATAATTGTTAAAAAATAAGGTTATTAAGGTGATTATATGAATAAAAAATTTATGGTGATTCTATTGCTTTTGGTAGTTACTGTCTGCTCGATAAATGCAGTTTCAGCCCATGAAGGAATGGAAAATCCGATTGTTCCCGACCCAAATGAGGTGCAACCCGGTGAGGAGGTTTCAGGAACAGTTAACATGACTGTTGACGTCCATTGGCATAATGAACGCAACTACGTAAATTTCTCTGCAGAAAATATTGAAACAAGGACTGTCTATTGGAATAAGCAGGATTTAAATCCGTCCGATGGATGGTCCGCTTCTTGGGATACTTCAGATGCTCCTAATGGAGATTATTGGATAACAATCACTGCGGTTGACGTGAAAAATCTGGAGGGCAAAAAGGAGTTCAAATTGGTATTGAATAATGTTCCTACACAATCAAGCATCGTTTTGGAAAACGTAACGGCTGTCGTTGACAAATCAACTAATATTATTGCCACTCTAAAGGATGCCGATTCCAAACCGATTGCGGACAAATCAGTTGAGTTTATAATTGATGGCAAAACCTGTTCTACAAAAACAACCTCTTCAGGTGTTGCAACAATTCCATTCACTCCCTCTGAAGTTAAAAATTATGAGGTCATCGTCAAATTTAAGGGGGATAACAAGTACATGCAATCACAGGCGGAGGGTCTGATTAAGGTTATTTCAAATGCCAATGCGACAGTATTGACAGTTGACAATGTCGTTGGAAACAATAGGGAAAGAATTTTGCTTAAGGCAAATCTTTTATGTCCCGGCCCGTGGGATGCAAGCTACAATAAGAAAATTGACTTTTATGTAAATGGTCGGCATGTGGGTTCTAATCTCACTGATGAGAATGGTGATGCCATACTTCATTATGACATAACCGAAATCGGTGGAGATTACATCTATCAGGCAAGATATCAAAATGAAAGCGGTGAGAACTTCACAGACTCTGCATTGCTGCATGTTCCACAATCAGAAGTCTACATTAGTATGAATGCCGTTACCTATTCTGCTGACGGTATTTTCACAATAGGCAACAGGTTCAAGTTGAATCTGATTGTCAATAATAATGGGCCGGACAGTGCAGAAGAAACTGTTGTCACATATGTTGTGCCTGCTCAATTGAAGTATATTGAATCCAGTGCTTCTCAGGGAAAGGTGACATACGATTCCGCTAAGGGCATTATCGTCTGGAATGTCGGCAATGTCACAAGGGGAAGTCAAAATATCGAATTGCTGTTCCAGACTCTTGCCAGCGGCAGGATTAGTCTGTCTCCACAAATAACTACTGTAACTTATGATGAATCCATTGAAAATGCGGTTCCTGCAAGATTTTTGACTGTCAATGCTTACGAACTTAAAGGCAATACTTTGACAAAATATTATGGAGGATCTGAAAAGTATAGGGTTTACCTCTACACTAAAGATGGCAAGCCCGTTTCAGGTGCTATCATTAGAATTTCAGTCAAGAAACAGACATTTAATCTCAAAACCAACGCCAATGGATTTGTGGAGTTGGGAGTTAATCTCAAATCAGGCACATATTCTGTGGAGGTCAGTTCTAATAACTTGCATCTCTCTAATAAGATTGTTGTAAAGCCAACATTGATTACCAAAAATATAGTCAAGAAAAAGTCCAAGGTAGTTAAGTTCACAGCAAAGGTTTTAAACAATAAGGGCAAGGCAGTTAAAAACAAGAAGGTCACATTCCGCGTAAAGGGCAAAAAGTATAATGTCAAAACAAATAAGAAAGGTGTTGCAACTTTGAAGCTTAAAAATTTGAAGGCCGGCAAGCATGTCGTCTACACTTATTACGGCAAGTTGAGTCAAAAGAATACAATCAGGATTAAATAATCTTTCATGTGGTGATTGAATGAATAAAAAATGGATTTTATGTTTAATAATGGCAATGTGTGCGACCATATTGGTTTCAGGATTTGCTGTTGCCCATCCTGGCCATGAAGGGGGCCATGATCCCGAGGAGATAACGACTTCTGACGTGGCGGATGCATCAGCTAGTGATTCTTCACAGGCTGCAACAGGGGATTCTTACTCAAAGGATTCATCATCAAGTGGTGGAAGTAGTTCCGAATCAAGCTCCAAGGTATCAGATTCATCAAAATCAGAATCAGGTTCTGGTTCGTCAGGTAGTTCTTATTCGGGACAATACTCAGAATCATATGGTTCTTCCGATGATTATTCACAATCTGCTGGTGATGATTTGAAGGATTCTTTGAAGGATAACAAGACCAATAAAACCAATAATTCGACCAATTCAACTCAAAACAATACTAACTTATCTGTAGTTGAAAAGAATGGTGATGATAATGGTTTCATAATGATTATACTGTTGGTAGTTATCATTATTATTGCTACCGTTGTCTGTTATCTTAAATTTATGAAATAGGTGGGCAAATGCATATTCCTGATGGTTTAATACCTTTTGAACAGGCTTTGGCCTATCTGATTGTCAGTCTCGTAATTTTGAGCATTTTCTTTTATTACACTTCAAAAAAAGTGGATATGGAAAAGAGGCTGGTTTTGACGGGAGTGCTGACTGCAATCGTTGTTGTCGCCACTTCATTTACAATCCCCTCCCCTATGGGTGTTCAGATACACTTTTTCATCATACCTCTGGTCGTATTCATATTGGGGCCGTTCAATGCCTCACTGGTTTCCTTTTTGGCGTTGCTGGTACAGGCATTGGCTTTGGGTGAAGGAGGTGTCACTGCATTGGGAGCCAACGTATTGGATATGGGCATCGTTTTGAGTCTGGTTGTCTATGCAGTGTACAAACTGTTTTCAAGCATTGACAGAAGAATTGCAATCTTTGTTTCAACCGTAATGGGCATTCTTGCCGCAACATTCATGCAGATTTTCATCTTGGCCATTGCAAATGCCTCAAGTCTGGAAGTGCTGCTTGCAAGCCTTCTGCCTTACTATTTGATGGTTGCGATTATGGAGGGTATTATTAATATAGTTATTATGGAGTTTATTTCAAGAATGGATGCTTCCATTTTGGATATTGAAAAGGTTTAAAGGTGTTTATAATGAAATTGAAATATTTTATTTTAGTGAGTGCAGTATTGGTCCTGTTTTTGGGAGTTTCTTCTGTAAGCGCACATGGTGCGGATATGACTGAAGATACGATGATCATTGCAAATGAGTCCAATGGAATTTTGGCGAAATCGATAGTCGATAACAATGGCTTTGACATCAAGGTTTACAAGTTCGTGTCTGAAGGCGATGTTGAGCATCAGCTTGAACATGCCCTGACCAATCCAAACAAGAGAATCCTGGCCATTGCATATCAGGACACTGTAAACGATTACTTGAAGGAACATCCTGAGCTGAAGGACAGGGTCATTGTCGGTGAAGATGATAATGAGTCAATTACAAACAGCGCCAAACAATTGCTTTTAATCAATGTTGGCGGTTCTTCCAATGACTTTATCATGCCTTTGGGTGTTGGTCTGGTAATCGGAGCAATCATAGGATTGGTCTGTGGAGTTTTCATCATGAAAAGAAAATCATGATTTCAAATTCTCCCTTTATTTTTTCCCTTTTTATTTTAATTTTTCCCTTGTTTATTTTGATAGTTTTTTCATCCAATTCAATTTAAGTGAATGCCTATTTGATATTCATGTGGGTTTATTTGAATCGGGCTTTGAAATGGTGGGAAGTGTATATCAAATTCTTGTTTTAAGATGATGGATCAATTTGTAAAAAATAAAAAAAGTAATAGAGGATTAACCTCTATTTTTTAACTGTAATTTTAACCTTTTTGGTAGCTGCCTTGTAAAGTTTGTTTCCTTTAAACTTGATAACTGCAGTGTATTTGCCTTTTTTAGTTAACTTCTTGATTTTAAAGGTGGCCTTACCTTTGGCGTTTGTTTTTGCCTTGTAGGTTTTGCCTTTAATTTTCAAAGTAACCTGTACCTTTTTGATAGGTTTTTTGCCTGCTTTCAAAGTTATGGTGTATTTTTTAACTTTTTTCTTGGCTTTAAAGGTTTTCTTTTTAGCAATTATTTTTGAGGCAACTTTTTTGGTTTTCTTTCCGGTGTCTGGAGTGGTTTTCTGCGCTACGGTAATGTTGGATGTTTTGGAGATGTTTGCATAGGTGTCATCTCCTGAGTAGCTGACGGTTATGGTGTGGGCTCCTGCTGAGAGTTTAGGAACTGTCACTGTTGCACTACCGTTAACCAATGCCTGAGTGTATGTGTCTTTGCCATCAACAGTTACAGTCAAGTTGCCTGTTGCATCTTGAGGTAAATTAATTGTGTATGATGGTGAATCGCTTCCTTCAGGTGTGGTCATGTTCAATGCGCTTTCTCCACTTGGAATTTCTTTTTTAGGTATGCTTACAGTAGTTTCCTTGGTAATTGAGTTGTAGTTTTCATCGCCTGTGTAGGTTACGGTTGCAGCATGATTACCCGGTTTTAGGTCTTCAAAGGTAACTGTGGCTGATCCGTTTTCCAGTTTTTTGGTGATTGTTTCATCTCCAATTGTTACTGTAAGGTTTCCTGTTGCATTTTCAGGCAGCTTGATGCTGAATGTCGGAGTATTGGTATTGTTTGAACCGCTTATGTTCAATGCATCTTCTGGGACTATGTTTTTGACGGTTGTTGGGATTGTGATTGTTGCTCCTTTGTAGTTGTTGTCTCCGGAGTATACGAGTGTTATGTCATATGTTTTTGGAGATAACACATTGGTGCTTATTGTTGCCTTTCCGTTTTCAACCGCTTGTCCATATTCTTTGTCGATTGTTGTGTTCATGTCTCCGCTTGCGTTTACAAGTTTTCCATCGGCTTCGATGGAGGTTGTGATTGTCAGGGAGTTGTCGGCGTTGATTTTTATTGTTGCATTGATTGCAGTTTCTTTCTGTTTGATTTCAAATGTATCGCTTACTTTGAAGTCTTCCCATCCTTCAACATCATTTATGGATACGACGATTGTGTAGTTTCCTGCGGAATAATCTTTTTTGTATAAGATTTCTTTTGTTTCGCTGTCAATGAATCCTGATTCCATTGCCAGTCCGAATTTGCTGGATATTGTCCATTGGTAGACGTTTGATCCTGCAGGTCCGCTGGTTATGGTGAATGTGAAGTTCAGTGCTTCGCCGTAGGTCACATCTTCTGCAACAATGCTGAATGATGGAGTGCCTGTTACGGTTATGTTGATTGTTTTTGTCAGCGGTTTGTAGTTGTCGTCTCCTGTGTATGTTATTGTTGCTTGGTGTTTTCCGGCAGTCAAGTCATCAAATGTTACTGTTGCCTGTCCGTTTTCTAGCTTTTGGGTGATTGTTTCATCCCCAATTGTTACTGTAAGGTTTCCTGCTGCGTTTTCAGGCAGTTTGATGCTGAATGTTGGCTTGTCGGTATTGTTTGAACCGGTTAAGTTCAATGCATCTTCCGGAACTATATTTTTGATAGTTATTGTGATAGGTTTTGAGCTTCCGGTATAGTTTTTGTCTCCGCTGTATGCAATGACTGCATTATGGGTTCCGCTGCTCAATATATTTGTTATTATTGTTGCAATGCCGTTTTCAACATTTTTTTCGTAAGCAATGTCAAGTGTGGTATTGATTTTACCTGCTGTGTCAGCGGTTTTGCCGTTGGAAGTTACGGTAACTTGGATGTCAACGCTATTGTCTTCATTAACAGTGATTACTGGAGTCAATTCTGTTTCGGCTTGTTTAACTTCAAATGTGTCGTTCACTTCTAAATCTTCCCATCCTTCAACATCTTTTAGGGCCACTTTAATGGTGTATTTTCCTGTGGCATATTCTTTTGCATAAACTATTTTGCCGCTGGCGGTGTCGAGGTAATCTGATTCTATAGGATTATTTTCCTCATCATAGATTGTCCAGATGTAGATGTCATAACCTTCAGGGCCTTTGGTTAAGCTGAAAGTTAAATCTAATTCCTCGCCGTATGTCACGTCATTTGCTGTAATGTTGAACACAGGGGTGTCAATAACATTCACATTAATGTTTAAAGAGGCTTTTTCATCACCATTATAAAGTACCTTAATTGTGTCTTGACCTTTGTTTTCAGCAAGATATGTGAAAATTGCATTGCCTTCACTGATTACAACAGAACTTGGATTTACCTTATTGATGTTTGAGGTTACAGTGATGTTGTAATCTGGCAATTTTGTAACTATTTCATTAGTGATACTGTCAACAAAGTTAATTACATAATTGTCGCTTTCAACTAAAGTTTCGTTCCCGTCAATAGTAATTATTATAAAGTTTTCAGGTGCATTTCCACTAACTAAGGAATCAAATGTTGGATTATTTGTTCCCCAATAATTGTTGTTTGCTGTGGAAACTGGAGAATATTTGAAAACGGTTCCTGTAGGATCGTTAATAATATTGTTGTCTATAATGGAATACTCAACAACACTTTTTCCGCTGTAACTTGTTGAAGTGGAGCTACTATATAATACAGAGCCGAGTTTGGCAGCATTTCCTATGAAAATTGAATTTGACAATCTTGCAGCACTGCTACCGGTGTATATTGCACCTCCGTTTTCACTTGCAGTGTTATTTATAAATGTGTTATTTTTCACTGTTGTAACTGTAGATGAAGTTGCGCTGCCTATTGTTCCGGAGTATATTGCTCCTCCGTTTTTAGCCTTGTTTCCAATGAATACGTTTCCGGTGAATGGGTATGAAGGGGATGACTGTATTGTTACAGAACTTCCATATAATGCTCCTCCATTTTCGCCGGCCTCATTATATTTAAATGTATTATTTATAAAAGTGGAAGAACTGGCAAATTTCATCGCTCCACCGTGGGATGAAGCAGTATTTCTCTCAAATGTATTATTTATGAAGGTTGCTGCAACTGAGGATGAAATGGCTCCTCCAGTAGTGGCACCTTTGTTGTTAATAAATTTGGAGTTAGATATAGTGGCTGATCCGGAAGATAAATAAATTACTCCTCCTTCTGCAGTTTTACTGCCTTCGAACTCAACTGTATTATTTTCAAAAATACAGTTGTTGACTGTAAGTTGACTGTTTGTGTATCCTCTTATGAGTCCATAATTTGGATTTTTCATGAAGTTGTTGGTAACATTCACATTGGTCAATATTAATGTTCCCATATTGTAAATCAGTCCGTTTGCATTTGAGGAGCTTGTGGTTTCAATCAATGAGTTGTTGTCAAAAATTGTATTTTCAATAGTTAATGTTCCTCCATCATTGTCTATTAATCCAAGAGCTCTAGGTACAGTTGTATTGATGTTTGAATCAATAAATTTGCTGTTTATGATGTTTAATTTATTTTTATTGTATATTCCGGCAGCAAATGTATTTGCACTGCTTGTTACCTCCTGATTAATTGTGAAAGTAACATTGTCTAAAGTCACGATTCCCAGGTTTTTAAAACTGGCTTCTGGACGTGCATCGTTATAACTGCCTGTTGCAACATAATCGCTTACTAAAATAACATCTTTTAAGGTTAAATCACCTGTTGAAGTTACGCTGAATAATTTTGCCAGATCAGTGCCGTTAATTTTAAAGCCGTGACCGTTAACGGTTAAAGTTTTATCAATCACTATTCCGGTTTCTAAACCAGCATCAATTTCAGCGTCAAAGGTATAATCTTTAAGTAGGTCAAATACGTCTGTTGCATTCTGTATTAATCTATTCAATTCTCTGAAGGTTCCAATTGCAGTAGGATCTTCTTTGATAGTGACTTCTAAAACAGCTTTTTGCTGTGAATTAGTGCTGGCTATAATTGTGTCAGTTATTTTATCTGCTGCGGAATAATAGGTAAATGAGGCAGTACCTTTTTTAATCACGACACTGTAATCAGATAGTCTATTGGTGGCAGATAAATCAACTGTATAATCTGGCAATTCTACCAATGCATCTGTATCATTAGTTTTGAAGTTTACTGTGAATGTTGCTTTTGATTCAGGAATTACTATAGGTTTTCCTTCAATGGTTATCACAACATGGTTGTCTGGAGTTAAGCTTGTTGTTCCATTGGTCACTAAAACTTCAAAGTCTGGACTATTTGTTCCCCAATAATTGTTATTGGCAGTTGTTTTGCTGGACCAGTAAATTGCAGAGCCGGTAGTTGCGGTATTCCCTTCGAAAATAGCATTTGTAACGGTCACATTTGCAGGTGTGGCTGTTGTGCCTGAAACATATGTCCTTGCATATATTGCTCCGCCTTTAACTGCGCTATTGCTTATGAACTTGTCATTGATGCTGTTAAAAATGACCTTGTAGTTGACATAAATCGCACCACCACATCCTCCTTCAAGATTGGCACCTTCATAATTGTTGCTGTTTTCTATGAAGGTGTTGTTTTCGGAAGTAAATGTTATTGTGGTACTGGTTGGGGTTATTGCAATTGCAGAACCTGTCCAAGCGGAGTTTTTAATGAAATCACAATTTGTAACAGCTACTGTTCCGCCTTTAATACATAAAGTTCCAAATGCAATGTAAGTTGACCCGGTTGCTGTTGATTTACTGGATACAACATTTTCCTTAAAAGTACAGTTGTCAATTGATGCAATTGTTCCTGTTGCGGCGTATATTATACCGTTTATCAGTGAGTTTCCGGTGCCTTCGTAGGTTATAAAGTTATTTTCAAATGTTGTGTTTTTCATGTTTAAAGTTTTTGTATTATAGAGAAGTCCATTTTGGGTACTTAACATACTTCCTTTTGAATAAACTCCATTGTTTTTAAATAAGGAGTTTTCGATGGTCATTGTTCCCTTATTATATATCAAACCATAAGGCATGACAGTTGAAGTTCCAGTATAATTGGAAATGGAATCAACAAATTCACTGTTTTTAATGGTTACTGTGCCCTCGCTATATAGGGCTGATGCGATTCCGTTTCCTGAACTCACTCTTTTACTTGTAAAGGTCACATTATCGAAAAGAATTGTTCCTTTATTGAGAATATTTCCTTTTGAAGAAGCACTGGAAGTAATTGCATAATCAGTAATTAAGATAATATTTCTTAAAGTTAGGTTGCCTGCAGTTCCAACGTTGAATAACTGTGCAAGAGTAGTACTGTTGATGGTGTAACCGTTACCATTAATTATCAATTCTTTATTAATTGGAATTCCGGTTTGCAATGCAGAATCGGCTGAAGTATAAGTATAATCTCTATATAAGTTGACTTCATTATTTTCTGCAATTAAATTATTTAAGTCAGTGAAAGTGCCTGCCGGAGCCTCAGTTACATTGATAGTGTAGTCTACTCCTCCTACAGTAATTGTATCTTCACCTGCAAAAATAGGTAAATATTTGTATTGTCCAACACCGTTTCTGATTTCAACAGTTGTTTCGCCTAATTTTTTAGAGTTTACTGTTAAATTATAATTAGGTAATGTTTCAACTGTGGTATTGGTGGTATTTAGAGTAAATGTTATTTCGAATGTTTTTTCTTCATCAGTAGTGCCATTTTCTGGGTTGAATCCTAAAATAGCATAATTGTCAGGTATTTTATTGTTAGTCAATTTTTTGAAATCAGGATTATTTGTTCCCCAATAAGTATTGTCGATTGAATAAGTGCCTGTTGCTTCTACTTCATAATTTTCAAAGGTATTGCCATAAATGATGTCATTGTTGAATGTAAGGAAACCTTCAACACTATTGACGATTCCGTTTCTTTGCTGATTTGTACTTGGAAATTCCATAACATTGTCTTTGATTGTGCTTTTCAGGATTTCCAATGTTCCACCATTGTTATATAGGAATCCTTTGAAATTCTTAGGATTTGCTTGAGGATTGTAGTTCACATAATTGTTGCTTATTAAAACGTTGTTTAATTTTGCAGTTCCTTTTTCATTATGGACCAGTAATGCAAAGGATATGGTTGAACCGATTTTTAATGATGAACTTAATTGGTTGTTGTCGAATTTTGTATTTTCGATTTCAAGATTGGAACTTGCACCGTTGTTATAGATCAATCCGTAATAATAAGTTTTTGTACTGGAGCTTGTAAAAGCTGTTTCATGCTTAATGGATGAATCTTTAAAAGCACTGTTTTTTATAATCATGTTTGCATTGTTTACAATTGTATTGTAATACAAATCGACATAACTGCTGCTACTACTTTTTGTTAGTGCCCGTTCTACAGTAAAGCTAACATTATCAAAGGTTAGATTTCCGCTGTTTGAAATAAGCGTATCATCTTGAGTCTCACCGGCATAGGTTGATGTTATCACTAAATTTTTCAATATAAGTGAGCCTGTATTTGATATTGCAAATAACTTATTGTTGTTTCCTGTAATTTTATGGCCATTACCGTCGATTGTTAACTCACGGTCAACAGCAATTCCATTTGCATATGCGCTGTCGGTATCAGCGGAATATGTATAGTCTGATTCCAATGTAACCTCGCTTTTGCCTGTGAGGTTATTGCTTAAATCAGTGAATGTTCCGTCACCTTCAGCACTCAAAATGTTTTCATCTGATGAGCTTTCAAGTGCCGCATCCGTTGCTTCAAGAGCAATTTCATCGTCTGCGGATGCTGTTTCATCAATGTTTTCAGCATCGGCGGCAGATATTGCGCCTATCGAAACGATCAGCACTAAAAAAATCATCAGGGGTATGAACGATTTTTTAAGTTTTTTTCTCATATTCATTTCTCCCTGTTATTATTTTTTAGAAATTTTGTATTAATTTAATTAATAAAAAAATATAAATTATTAATACACTTATATATTATAAACTCGGATATATTTAAATGTTTTTTAAGTATTACTTTTAAAAGTATTATTTTAATCAAATAAAAACAAAAATCAAGTATTTAAATATTTTAAAGCTGAATAATTAGTTTTTACCGATTCAAAAGGATAAACAAATGTTATTGTTCTAAAATAAATTTAAGGACTTGTTTCGCAGACATTTTTTTCATGCAAGTAATACATCGATTTCAATATTTTTTCACGGATTTCGCCTTTCAAATCATTTGACATGAAATATATAATTAAATATTTAAACGTTGAAAATCAAATTTAAATATAATATTGACTTAGTCAATGTAAGATATTTTCAAACCAAGAGGTTATATTTTATGTATGTAAAAAAATTTGAGGAGTTAAGCAAATCCGATATTGGAATTGCAGGTGGAAAAGGTGCAAATTTGG
>Ga0310695_10002526_pt1 | contig 38378 bp, 25 predicted proteins | sample RumenRJG_04DNA_FD_203882 | JGI IMG/M metagenome (GOLD analysis project Ga0310695, IMG submission 203882) | Bovine rumen microbial communities from Lethbridge, Alberta, Canada - RJG_04 (v2) (version 2) | ecosystem: Host-associated > Mammals > Digestive system > Stomach > Rumen | place: Canada...
CCCAGTATAGGGGCTTAAAAATGTTCATTTCGGATGGTTTTTTCAAAAATCATCCTCCAAAATATAAAAATTTAAGATGGGAAACTGATTTTTAGCAAGCATAAGCTATTAAATCAGCGCTTCCCTTATTTCTGAGTCAGAAGCGAAGGTGTTATTGGGAATGAACCCAACACTCTCTTTGATTGAGCCGATGGATTTGCCCATCTTTGTGTGCCGCTTTCCATCCTCGCCGGTAAAACTGCTATACTCGTACACATAGTAGTACCCGTTGATGTTTTTGACCATGGTGCCCTTGGGTTTGTGCTTGCGAATGGATTCTGGAACAGAATAATTACCCAACGATCTCCTCCTCGGTGCATACCTAACACATACCTAAATTGTAACACCGTTCGGGAGAAAATGCAAGCACAAATGCGCAAAAGAAACCGCTATATTATTGCGTTTCAGCATATTCGGTTGTAAATGTACAGTGGTCTAATGACCTATTGCATACCTAAAAAGTCAAATTACCCTGTCTAACTCAATGATAATAAATACAGGACAAAGAACAGACATACCGGCTTTTTATGCCGGGTGGTTTTCAAACAGAATAAAAGAGGGGTTCGTCTGTGTTCGAAATCCTTTCAATCCGGGGCAGGTCAGTAAATACAGGCTTGACCCTTCTGTTGTCGATGTGATAGGGTTTTGCACCAAAAATCCTGCGCCAATGTTTCCTTATATGGAATTAATAAAGGATTTCGGCCAATACTGGTTTGTAACAATTACTCCTTATGGACGGGATATCGAGCCAAATGTACCGGACAAACACGGTTTGATAGAGGATTTTAAGAAACTATCCGGTATCGTCGGGATTGATTCTATTACATGGCGATATGACCCGATCCTTTTGTCTGAAAAATATACAATCGATCATCATTTACATGCTTTCAGACAGATAGCAAATAGTCTTAAGGGATATACGAAGACTGTCGTCATCAGTTTTATAGATCTCTATCCCAAGGTCAGAAGGAATTTTCCAAAGGCAAGAGAAGTAACGCATATCGACAGAATAAAGATAGGACAGGAGATGATAAAGATTGCGGCTGAATGCGATATGACAGTCAAGCCTTGTGCAGAAGGAAATGAACTAATGAAGTATGGGGCTGACTGCAGCGGATGTATGAAGATCAGCGACTATGAAAAGGCTATCGGAAAAAGGCTTAATGCACCGAAGAAGAAGGGGGCAAGAGATGAGTGCGCCTGTTATCTTTCATGCGATATAGGGGCTTACAATACCTGCCTTCATCTTTGTAAATACTGCTATGCAAATTCTGAAGCTGAAGTGATCTATGCAAACAACAGGGCACATGATCCGGCATCACCATTCCTGATCGGAAATTATATGGATGGAGATAATGTTCATGAGGTGCCGCAGAAATCATGGATAGATATGCAGGAAAGACTGTTCTAAAATATGAAGCACTATGGAGAGGCATCCTGTCCGGGCGAGATCGAAGACAGGAGTATATGCATTGACGAAGATATTTGCGGGGTGCTTGAAGCAATATAGGATCATAGCAAGTTGACGGCCGGCAGAGAAGTGTTCTTCAATTACTCAGAAAGAAGAGACTATTGGACATAGCAACCTGCCTATGTGAAAATGTAAACAGGAAAACAAAAGAACTACAGTACAGAAGCAAAAAACAAGCAAACGGAGGATATTAAGATGGCAAAGACATTGATAGCATTTTTTTCAAGAGCAGATGAGAATTATTTCGGCGGAGCGATGAGATACGTAAAGGTTGGAAATACCGAGATCGTGGTCGGTCTCATGAAGGAACTGATCGATGCAGATACCTTTAAGATCGAGATGAAGGATCCCTATTCACCGGTATATATGACCTGTATAGACGAAGCAAAGAAGGACAAGCAGAATAATGCAAGACCTGAGCTTGTAAACTATCCTGAAAGCATTGATGATTATGACACCATTGTGCTCGGATATCCGAACTACTGGGGAACGATCCCGATGGCAGTAGCCACCTTCCTTGAGAGATATGATTTTACCGGGAAGACTGTACTTCCGCTTTGTACAAACGAGGGAAGCGGCATGGGATCAAGTGAGAGCGACGTAAGAAAATATGCAAAAGGTGCAGAGGTTAAGAGAGGACTCTCCATTACCGGAAGTCGTGCTTCGGATTCCAAAGACGCAGTAGAAAAATGGTTTAAAACAAACGGGCTCATTTGAACACAGGAAAATGTTTTTACTGAAAATGAGCGAATGCATTGGACACAATGAGAAATGCAAAAGCTGTAAATATGTCCTTGAATGCGGTGCAGGGTGCAGAGCCTGTGCCTGCGCGGGGGGCAGGACAGATTATCCTGGCAATGAGTGTCGACCGCGCGGTCGGCCTGTCTGAATAGGCAGATGCGCCGGGTTTGAAAAGGCACATAAACAATTGTATAATACAGCAGTATTCATAATTTAGCCGGCATCCGAGGGGGGACAGGGCGTGAAAAGATCGCTGATCGCTGCTGTAGATCTTGCAATAATAGGATTGATACTCTTTTTCATCATCCATTATGCAAATACAAAGATGCACGAAAGCAACGAAAACCAGGTAGAGGCTTTCGAGAAGATGACTGTCTCCGCTGAACAGACCATTACAAACTATCTCGAGGACGAGCAGCATCTTTGTGATATATGGGCAAATTACATCAATCGCTCTGCACAAGCGGGAACTCCGTTGACTGGTGAAGAGGCGATCTCCTTTATCAGAAAAGCCAAGATCTCACCCATGATCTACGGGCATCTGATCTTTTTGGATGACAGTTCAAAAAAAGGCATTTCCACGCATTCAAGCGTTTCGGATCCCAACGATTATTCTGTTTCATATGGCAATATCAATCTGTTTGAAAACCGGGAAAAGATAAGCCGGGATGTTGGTGTTGTAAGTCTTACAAGAGCTTATACGAATCCGCAGAACGGCATACAGTCGATAGCATTTATGAATTATGTTAATGTCCTTGATGAAGCTTCAGGAGCGATCAAGGAAGCGCTATTGATGCGCGTTGAACCGGTAAGCGTACTTGAAGACAAGTTCGTTTTTCTGAAGGGCGAATACGAAAGCGTGGAGATATCCCTCATAAACAGGGAAGGGGATTATCTTGTCCACGGAAAGTCCCTGAAAAATTCCAATTTCTTTGAATATTACAGATCCTATAACAGGGTTGAGGTGGCGGACTACAACGAAATGACCAAGCGTGTCACCTCAGAGTCCGGCACCATGACCATGCAAAACTCCAAGGGCGAGGAATGTGTCATATCTTACACACCTCTCAGATCCGTGGATGACTGGTTTCTCCTTGCATACATACCAAAGAAGGACCTTGCCGCAAATACCGTTGTGGACTGGCTGCTGCTGGGGACGGTTATCCTGGGACTCTCGGTGCTCATCATATTTAATTATCTGGTACTAAGGTCGTACAACATAAGGCTTACTGCGGCTGCAAAGGCGGCAAATCAGGCCAATGAAGCCAAGTCTCATTTCCTCTCAACAATGTCCCACGATATCAGGACTCCAATGAATGCCATCCTGGGCTTGAATGAGATGGTGCTCCGCGAAAGCCGGGAGGAGGAGACTCTTAATTATTCAAGGAGCATACAGACAGCAGGGAATACTCTTCTTTCTCTGATCAATGATATACTCGACTTTTCAAGGATAGAAGCCGGCAGGATGGAGATCATCAATGTTGACTACAGCTTTGTTTCAATGGTAAACGACCTTGTAAATATGGTTTCCGGAAGGGCGCAGGACAAAGGGCTCAAATTTGATCTTGATGTGGATAGAAATATTCCGATGATCTTAAACGGCGACGAGATCCGGGTAAAACAGGTGATCACCAATATTCTTACAAATGCTGTAAAATATACAAAAGAAGGCTCGATCACCTTCAAGGCGGGATTTGAAAAGGAAGAATCAAAAAACGACTCGATCAGGCTTTTCATTAGCGTCACGGATACCGGGATCGGTATAAAGGCGGAAGACATGAAGCGTATGTTTCAAGCCTTTGAGCGCATTGATGAAATTGAAAACAGAAGTATCGAGGGCACAGGTCTTGGTATGAGTATTGCGCAGAGCTTCCTGAATCTTATGGGAAGTCACATAGAAGTGGAGAGCGAATACGGCAAGGGCTCGACATTTTCTTTTGCCCTCGTGCAGGGCGTGAAGGACTGGAAGCCCATAGGTGATTTTGAGGAAGCATTTAAGAAGTCCCTTTCCGACAGAAATAAGTATCGTGAAAGATTTACGGCACCCGATGCAAGAATACTTGTGGTTGATGATACGCCCGTCAATCTGTCGGTCTTCGAGAGCCTGCTCAAATATACAAAAGTCAGGATAGACAAGGCCTTAAGCGGTGATGAAGGAATATCATTTTACAGGAGAGAGCATTATGATGTAATATTTTTAGATCATATGATGCCCGACAAGGACGGGATCGAGACGCTTTTGGAGATGAAAGAGATATCGGATTCTCCAAACAACGGGACGCCCGTGATATGCCTTACGGCCAACGCGATCTCCGGCATGCGTGAAATGTATATAAGAGAAGGATTTGACGATTATATCACAAAGCCCGTAGATCCTGACCGCCTGGAACTCATGCTCCTTCATTATCTTCCAAAGGACAAGATAGCTTCGGCAAAAGAGTCAGAAGTAAAGGAGGAGAAGGATATCCCTGATTTCATTTCGAGGATAGACGGCCTTGATATAGACGTAGGGCTCAAGCACTGCAGGAGCAGCGAAACTTATCTCGATACTTTAAAGGTCTATCTTGATTCTGCAAAAGGTAATGCGGATGAGATTGAAAAGTACTGGGATGATAGAGATATAAAGAATACTACGATCAAGATACATGCGCTTAAGAGCTCATCGAGGGTTATTGGAGCATTAGGATTGGGAGATCTTGCAGAGAAACTTGAGAATGCCGGAGAGACCGGTGATGTGAAAACCCTTGAGGATGAAACAGGAGAGCTTTTATCGCAATACAGAAAATTAGCAAAAGCCCTCGAGCCGCTCAATGATATAAGGGATGACGGAGGAGCAAAAGAAAAGCCACTTATCTCAAAAAGGGATCTGAAAGAAGCATATGAGGCGCTTTCTTCATTTTGTGCTGCGTACGAATATGACAGCGTGGTAAATATCATGGAATCGCTCAAGGGCTACAGCTTTCCGGAAGATGAGTATACGCGGTTTGAGGCTCTTAAAAAAGCAGTTTTGAATTTTGATTACGAAGAGATACCGACAATTCTCACAGGGGGAGAAAAATAATGGCATGCAGGGTACTTTTTGTTAACCGGGGAAGCGGGTTCATGGCGGATGCCCTTCGATCAAGCATGGTAAAGGAGGGCTTTGTCCCTGTTTTGGCAGAGCCGGAGGTGAAGAGCCTTGAAGAAGCAAAAGAGGAAACGGCGATGATCCTTCTGCTTGCAGGGGACTATGTATACAACGCGGCAGATGCGCTTGTATATCTTTTTGACATAAGCCGTGATGAAAACCGCCCGATCATGGTCATAGGCTATGATGATGAGCTTGAAGCAGTAAAAAAATATATCCCGGAGTCAGATATACACAAGGAGTTCAAGCGTCCCTTCGATCCCAAATATGTTGTGGAGGGCCTGAAGGAACTCGCCTTGCAGGAGGAGGAGAAGCGTGCTCAGAAGCTCATCCTTCTTGTTGATGATGACACAACATTTTTAAGGATGCTGCAGGGCTGGCTTTCGACGAGATACAGGATCACTGCGGTAAAATCCGGGATACAGGCTATCACTTATATGGCAAATCACCGTCCGGATCTCATCCTTCTTGACTATGATATGCCGATAACCACCGGTCCACAGGTTATGGAAATGATAAGGAGCGAGCAGAATTACCGCGATATCCCGATCATCTTCCTTACCGGAAAATCAGATCGGGAGAGCATAATGAAGGTGATGAGACTGAAGCCGCAGGGCTATTTTTTAAAGACAATGCCAAGGGACGAGATAGTAAGGTCCATTGATGATTATTTTGAAACTCACAAATGGGATGATCTGTTCCAGATGGACTGACTCAGTACGGAGGTGCTATGAAATTCAAAAAAATATCTTCAATCCTTCTGACCGCTGCGATGGCAGTAAGCCTTGTTTCATGCGGCAGTGCCGGGCAGAAAGATAGTGCAGAGTTTTCTCCTGCTCTTTCAACCGATACCTCCTGCTCTATCAGGGTTGTCGGGAGCTATTCGAATTTTGAGTCGCTTGAGAGTGAATTTGAGCGCTTCTATGAATATTATCCCAATGTAAGCATGAATTATGTTTACCTTGATGATTACAACAATACGATCACAAGCGCCCTTATGAGCGATGAGGCTCCGGATATATATGTTACCGCATCATGGATGCTGGATGATAAAAAGATGGCTTTGGTCTTTGAAAACGCTGAGGTTCTATCCGATCCGCGTCTCAATATCAATCTCGACTGTATCAGAAAAGGCGCGCAATGGAAGACCGAAAGCGGAGATACGATCATGCTCCCGGTTTTCACAAGGTCCTTCGGGATGCTTGTCAATATGGATATTTTTGAGAAGAACGGCCTTACCGTCCCGGACAATTATGAAAGCCTGGTAGATACCTGTGAAAAGCTGAAGGAGCTTGGATATGAGACTCCGATCATGGGCTGCAACGGTATTACTGTAGCCGGGATGTATTATTCATTCGCATTTCCGCTGTTTTGCAGTGAGGTCATGAAAAACAAGGATTCGCTTTCGTCCCTGAACGCATTGGATAAAGCCTCAGGTGAGTTGATGCGGCCATCACTTGAGCGGCTGAAGACCTTTGTGGACAAAGGATATCTTGATCCCGCGAAATGCTCCGAAGAGATCGCAGACGATTATGATGCAGTAATAATGCGGTTTTTTGAAGGTGATGTGCCTATGATGCTCGGAAGCGGGGACATGGTTTCCGGTACATTAAAGAGGGAGAGCAAGTCAGAAGCCTTTCTGTCAAATCCCTTTAAATACAAATTCTTCGTAGTGCCTTCAGGAGATGAGGGCGGATATTTCCTGAATTCGGTAAATCTGTTTTTTAGCGTAAACAAAAACAGCAAAAACCTTGATATGACAAATGAATTCATCAGATTTATCACAAGAGAAGAGGAACTTGGTAATATGGCTGCGATCAAGCGCCTTATCACTCCGACAAACGACTTTTCTCTTGATGAAGTATATTCATCGCTTGAAGGCTTTCCTCAGGAGCGGGCCTTCAGCTACAGGGAGACAGGGCTTAATGATGCCGTGGGTAAGGAGTTTCGCGCTGCGGCATATAAGGTTGCAAACGGCATGATCACAGTTGAAGAAGCTGTAAATTCATACGGGAAATTGTGGGATTGACAGAGAAGCAGTTTATTTTTGGTGAAAAGAATTGATCAAGTATACTGAAGAACAATTGCTGAAGCTCCAGTCTACACAGCTTGAGATGCTGGTCGAACTTGACCGTATATGCAGAAAGCACGATATCAGGTACTCGCTCGACAGTGGAACCCTGCTTGGGGCAGTAAGACATGAAGGCTTCATACCCTGGGATGATGATATTGATGTAGCAATGCTTCGGAGTGAATACAGGAAATTCAGGCGCGCTGCAAAAAAGGATCTTGATAAAGAGAGATTCTTTCTCCAGGACAGGTGGTCTGACAAAAGCTACCGCTGGGGCTACCCGAAGATAAGAAGGAACGGCACAGCTTCTGTAAGAGAAGGGCAGGAGCATATCAAATGTCATACCGGGATCAATATTGACATCCTGGTAGTTGATAATGTTCCTGACAGTGAATACCTCAGGAAAAAGCATTTAAAGGCCTGTGAATATGTGAGAGCCTGCATGTACTCGGCGGTTGGCAGATTCAGCGAGAGCGATCAAAAAAAGAAAGCGCGATATGAAAAGCTGAGTCATGTGCCGAGATGGCTGTTCTTCCTGTACCGGGACCTCCTTGTATTGTCCACTGCATGGAAGAGGACAAAACTGGTAAGCCACCTCACGCTTCCCTATGCTCCGGGGACATATGGCGTGCCCAGGGAGTGTTTTGATGAGATGGTGGATGTGGACTTTGAGGGCTATCGCTTCAGGGCGTTCAAGAAATGGGATCTTTATCTGAGAACGCTGTATGGGGATTACATGAATCTTCCCTCCGTAAAAGAGCCGCATATCTTCATGTCAAAGATCAAATTTACGCCCCTTGCGATACCCTGGATAAGCAGCAGGTCGCCTGATTATAAAGAGGAAGACCGGGTCATTCCCAAGGAATGGGAGAGAATCGTTTACAAGACAAACAAAAGCAAAAAAAAGATAATCTGCTACGGTATAAGTATATATGCGATCCAAAAGGACGGACAGGCTTTACTTGAAAAGCTGAAAAACAATCTTACAATATTTAAGGAATGCGCCGGTGACGTGGCAGTTGTAATAAGACCGCAGGCTTTGATAAAGGAATGGCTTCCTGAAAGGTCGCCGGAATTATGGAAGGGTTATGAGGACATTATGAATGAATACAAAAACTCAGGCCTTTTCATAATTGATGAAGTATCTAGAAGTGAGCAGATAGTTTCATGCTCGGATGCCTACTATGGAGACTGGTGCTCGATAGTATGGTGGTTTTGGCAGGAAAAAAAGCCTATCATGATCGAAAACGCTAGTGTAAACTAAGGGAGAGCGAAGATGGAATTTGAACTAATGGCATCAATGATGTGCGCGGATTTCAGCAATCTCGGAGAAGAAGTGAGGATGCTTGATGAGGGCGGCATCGATTCATTTCATATCGATATCATGGACGGACGCTATGTCCCGAACTTTGCCATGTCCTTAAATGATCTTCGGGTCATCAGAAATCTTACAAAAAAGCCTCTTGATGTGCATCTCATGGTGGAGCATCCTATCAATACCATTGAACTTTTTATGGAATCGCTTCAAAAGGGAGACACAATATATATCCATCCGGAGGCAGAGTATCATCCCTCGACTACACTTCAGAAGATCATAAACGGGGGCTTTATCCCCGGTATCGCCATAAATCCCGGAACCAGCGTTGAGACGGTGCAGATGATGCTTCGGATAGTGAAGAAGGTCCTTGTAATGTCCGTCAATCCGGGAAATGCAGGACAGATGTTCCTGCCTTATGTCAGGGAAAAATATGACCAGCTCCTTAAATACAAGGACAGTATGGACTTTGACATCTACTGGGACGGTGCCTGCTCAGCTGACAAGATCAGGGAATATGCGCCGCTCGGAGTAAAGGGCTTTGTCCTTGGGACATCACTTTTGTTTGGAAAGAGCAGATCCTATGGCGATACAATAAAGAGGATAAGGGAGATGAAGTTCTGACCTTTTATTGCTCTATCCCGTAGAGTCCCTTTACATGCTCGATGAAATTACCGGCGAGGGCGCTGAAGGCCTTCTCCTTGTTCCAGGAGAGAAGGTATTTGACCTTCTTCTCCGGAGTTATCTTTTTTATTACAACATCCTCCTCAGCGGGGATGTTTTTTGCTACAGAGGCAGTGAAGAGAGCTATACCGATGCCCCGGCCCACAAGGTGGACTGCATTTGACGAATGAGCGGCCTTTACTATGAAATGAGGCTCCTTCCCCGTATCCTTGAACCAGGTCCGCATTTCCTCCTCCCTTGAGCGCCTTGAGGAGATGATAAGGTCATTTTCCACAAGCTCGTTCACGGAGACAGTTTCTTTTTTTGACCGCCCGAGAGGGTGGTCTTTTGGTATTATCGCTATCCAGTTTTCAGAGTAAACAGGTATTCCTTCAAGGAGGTCGCTGCTTTTCGGACTCATGGTGATCGCAAGGTCGAGAAGTCCCGAGCGAAGACGATCCGTCAGGTCGTCCACTGTCCCGCACCAGAGGTTGTAGGTGACATTGGGATATTTCTTCTTAAAGGATTCTATCCATTCGGCTGCAAGCGAAGGTCCGCCGCTGTCCACGTGACCAAGATAAAGTGTCCCGCTCATGCCGTTTTTCATTTCCGATATCTCGGCCTTTGTCATATCTGAAAGTGCAAGAAGCTGCTCGCCGCGTCTTTTAAGGGCAAGCCCCTCGGGGGTAAGCGTCACATACCTCTTTCCCCTTATCAAAAGTGTGCAGTCAAGCTCATCCTCAAGCTCCATGAGCGCACGGCTGAGTGGAGGCTGTGAGAGATTAAGGCGTTCAGCGGCACGGGTGATATTCCGCTCTTTTGCAACAGTAATAAAATATCTGATCTGTCGAAGGTCCATATTCCACATCCTTTGTTCAAATTTACAAGACTGATTTATCATACTTTATTTATATGATTATTGCAAAATTATAAGTATTTTATTTTTTCGAAGCTTTGCCATATCATACCTTTCAGTGTTGAAAAAGCTGAATTGGAGGCATTTCAATGGGAAGCGTAAAGCCGGATCTTTTAAAGGAACAATACAGTGAAATTAATAATGAGCACGACGCCTGCGGTATCGGACTTGTAGTGAATATTGACGGAAAAAAGGAATACCGGACTCTTGATGATGCTCTTTCTATTGTTGAGAAGCTTGAGCACCGTGCAGGAAAGGATGCAGCCGGTGAGACAGGTGATGGCGTTGGGATCCTTCTTCAGATATCCCACAATTTCTTTAAAAAAGCAGCAGAAAAAGAAGGGATCGTACTTTCCGGTGAGGGTGATTACGGCATTGGGATGTTCTTCCTTCCCGATGATCAAAGGAAGAGAACGCTTGCGATGAGGCTTTTCAATGTGATCGCAAAAAAGAACGGTCTTACAGTCCTTGGCTGGAGAAAGGTTCCGACAAAGCCTGATATCCTTGGAAAGACAGCTCTTTCCTGCATGCCCTATATCAGCCAGTGCTTCATCGCTCGTCCCTCTGATGTGGCAAAAGGCCTTTCATTTGACAAAAGGCTTTACGTCCTTCGAAGGGAATTTGAGCAGAGTACGGATGATACCTATATCTGCTCCCTGTCTTCAAGGACGATAGTCTACAAGGGCATGTTCCTTGTAGGACAGCTGAGGCGGTTTTACAGTGACCTTCAAAGCAGGGAATATGAGAGCGCGATCGCAATTGTTCATTCCCGCTTCTCCACAAATACCACACCCTCATGGGAGAGGGCGCATCCCTACAGACTCATAGCGCATAATGGCGAGATCAATACCATCCGCGGAAATTATGACAGGATGATAGCAAGAGAAGAGACTCTCTACAGTGAAGAGCTTGAGCAGGACGCGGGGAAGACCTTTCCGATCATCCACAAGACCGGTTCCGATTCTGCTATGGTCGACAATTCACTTGAATTTTTCATGATGAACAATATTCCGCTTCCGCTCGCTGTCATGATGATGATACCTGAGCCATGGAAGAATGATCCTCATATGGGAGAGGAAAAGAAGGATTTTTATCATTATTACGCAACTATGATGGAACCCTGGGACGGGCCGGCGGCTATGATCTTCACGGACGGAGAGATTGCGGGTGCTACCCTCGATCGAAACGGGCTTCGTCCTTCAAGGTATTACATAACAGATGACAACAGGCTCATCCTCTCATCTGAGGTCGGCGTGCTTCCGGTTGAGCCTTCGCATATCGTAAAAAAATCCCGCCTTCGCCCCGGAAAGATGCTGCTGATCGATACAGTGCAGAAACGCCTGATTTCAGATGAGGAATGTAAAGAGTATTATGCCAAAAGAAACCCTTACGGGGAGTGGCTTTCACTTAATCTCCTCCAACTTTCGGAATTGAAGATCCCGAACAAGAAGATACCTACTCACGAGAAGGCTCTTCGTGACAAGCTGTATCGGGTCTTTGGATATACCTATGAGGATGTGAAGGGGCAGATACTTCCAATGGCTGAGAACGGTGTTGAACCAACGGCTTCAATGGGACATGACATTCCGCTTGCGGTCCTTTCCGAAAAGCATCAGCTCTTATTCTCATATTTCAAGCAGCTTTTTGCTCAGGTCACGAATCCTCCCATAGACTCCATAAGGGAGGAGATAGTTACCGATACGACAGTATATGTCGGTTCTGACGGAAACCTCCTTCTTGAAAAAGGCAAAAACTGCCGGGTCCTCGAGATCAACAATCCGATCCTCACGGGGGTGGATCTTTTAAAGATCCGGTCCCTTGACCGGGAGGGCTTTAGGAGCGCGGTCGTTTCAATTCTCCATTACAAGAACACATCCCTTGAGAAGGCTCTGTCACAGCTTGTTGTAAATGTAGATAGGATATGCAGTAAGGGAGTGAATATAGTGATCCTTTCCGACAGGGGAGTGGATGAGAACCATGTGCCCATCCCTTCGCTTCTTGCGGTATCGGCAGTAGAGCAGCATCTCGTCACGACAAAGAAGCGTACAGCGGTATCGATAATCCTCGAAAGCGGTGAACCCCGGGATGTGCATCAGATGGCAACTCTGCTCGGGTTCGGGGCAAGGGCTATCAACCCCTATCTTGCGCATGAATGCATTGCAGAGCTCATTGACAAGGGAATCCTTGACAAGGACTATCATACCGCGATAGCGGATTACAACAATGCGATCCTTCACGGCATAGTAAAGACGGCCGCGAAGATGGGAATATCGACACTTCAGTCCTATCAGTCGGCGAAGATATTTGAAGCGGTCGGGATATCAAAGGAGGTCGTGGACAGATACTTCACAGGGATAGAGAGCAGAGTCGGAGGGATAGGTCTTACTGAAATCTCAGAGGGTGTCCTTTTCCGACATGACAGAGCCTTTGATCCCATGGGACTTTCAGTTGATACAAGCCTTGAAAGCACCGGCTTCCACGGACTGCGTAGCGGAGAGGACAAGGAGGATCATCTCTATGATCCAAAGACTATTGTCGCTCTTCAAAGAGCGGTCAGAGAGGGGAGCTATGAACTCTTTAAGGAATATACGGCAATAGTCGATAATGAGAAACCTCATACCTTAAGAGGACTGATAGATCTAAGGTCTGACAGAGAGCCGGTTCCGATAGAAGAGGTGGAGAGCGCAAGTGAGATCGTAAAGCGCTTTAAGACAGGAGCAATGTCTTACGGCTCGATTTCAAAGGAAGCGCATGAGACACTTGCGATCGCAATGAACAGGCTTGGCGGAAGATCAAATACCGGTGAGGGCGGAGAGGACCCTGCCAGGTTTTCGACGGAAAGAAATTCAAAGATCAAGCAGGTTGCTTCCGGACGCTTTGGCGTTACGAGCGAATATCTTGTAAATGCCGAGGAGATCCAGATCAAGATGGCACAGGGCGCCAAGCCCGGTGAGGGAGGACATCTTCCGGGAAAGAAGGTCTACCCTTGGATCGCCGAGAGAAGGTATTCAACCCCGGGAGTTGCACTCATATCACCCCCGCCACATCATGACATCTATTCTATCGAGGATCTTGCCCAACTGATCTTTGACCTTAAAAACGCGAACAAACGGGCAAGGATATCCGTAAAGCTTGTCTCTGAAGCCGGCGTCGGAACCATTGCCTGCGGGGTGGCAAAGGCCGGTGCTCAGGTAGTTCTGATCTCAGGCTATGACGGCGGAACAGGGGCTGCTCCCCAAAGCTCGATACACAATGCCGGTCTGCCCTGGGAGCTTGGTCTCTCAGAGACACATCAGGCTCTTATTGAGAATGGTTTACGAGGAAGGGTAGTGATAGAGACAGACGGAAAGCTTATGAGCGGAAGGGATGTTGCGATAGCGGCACTCCTCGGAGCAGAGGAGTTCGGCTTTGCGACTGCGCCGCTTGTTTCAATGGGCTGCATGATGATGAGGGTCTGCAACAAGGATACCTGCCCCTTTGGGATAGCCTGCCAGAATGAAGAACTTCGAAAGCGCTTCAAGGGTAAACCCGAATACGTGATGAATTTTATGACCTTTATTGCCGAGGAGCTTCGGGAGATCATGGCTTCCCTTGGTTTTCGGACAGTATCAGAGATGGTCGGCAGGAGTGACTGCCTTTTTGTAAAGGAGCATCAGATCACAAAGCGGGCACAGATGGTCGATCTTTCAAGGATCATAGATTCTTCTTACGCAAAGGCTGAAAAGCGTCATTTCATCCCTGAGGATATATATGACTTCGCGCTTTCAAAGACGATAGACGAGAAGGTCTTCCTTCCGAAGATTGAGAAGTGGGACGGAAAGAAAGGGCTTAAGCTTTCAGGCATTGAGATATCAAGCACGGACAGGGCAGTCGGGACTATGACCGGATCAAGGCTGACGGAACTGTTCGGTCGCAGCTTAAAGGATGACAGCGTCGTTATAGAAATGTCCGGCGGAGCAGGGCAGAGCTTCGGAGCATTCATACCAAAGGGACTCACACTTTGCCTTGAAGGTGATGCAAATGACGGCTTCGGCAAGGGGCTTTCAGGAGGAAAGGTGATAGTACATCCTCCAAAGAATGCGGCCTTTGAAGCAAAGGACAATGTCATCATCGGTAATGTCGCGCTATATGGTGCTACAAGCGGTACTGCCTATATCAACGGTATTGCAGGCGAGCGCTTCATGGTGAGAAATTCGGGTGCACTCGGGGTATGCGAAGGAGTCGGAGACCACGGTCTTGAATATATGACAGGAGGAGTGGCAGTGATCCTCGGTCCCGTTGGAAGGAATTTTGCCGCCGGCATGAGTGGGGGCATAGCCTATGTCCTTGACAGGGACCACAGCCTTTATACGAAGACGAACAAGGCTTTGATCGAGATGAGCGAGCTTTATGAGGAAGCGGACAAAAAGGAGCTTCTGGCAATACTTACGGACTATGAAAGATGCACAGGCTCAAAGAAGGCGAAAGAGATCTTAAATGATTTTGAAAGCTACGCTCCGCTTTTCAAGAAGATCATCCCCATTGATTACAGGAATATGCTCATGCTGATAGCAAAATATGAGGAGCAGGGGATACGCCATGATAAGGCGGTCTATGAGGCCTTTAAAGAAGCAAGCGCTTAAGAGAGATTATCAGTATCAAAGGAGATTGAGATGGGAAAGGCTACAGGCTTTCTTGAATATGAACGGCATGAAGATCCGTGGATGGCGGCACCTGTCCGCATCAAGGATTTTTCGGAATTCCATGAGCATCTTTCGGAGGATGAAAGGAGATGTCAGGCGGCGCGATGCATGGACTGCGGAGTCCCGATGTGCCAGTCAGCCATTAGCTTAAAGGGAATGGTGACAGGCTGCCCGCTCCACAATCTCATTCCGGAGTGGAATGACGAGATATACAAGGGTCACTTTGAGCATGCCCTTTCAAGACTTTTAAAGACCTCAAGCTTTCCCGAATTTACAGGTCGTGTCTGCCCGGCTCTTTGCGAGAAGGCCTGTATCAACGGATATTGTGGCGAGAGCGTGACGATCCACGACAATGAGCTGTTTCTCATTGAAAAGGGTTTTGAGGAAGGATGGATGAAGCCCTGTATCCCACCGGTAAGAAGCGGAAAGTCTGTTGCAGTAGTCGGTGCAGGTCCTGCCGGTCTTGCGGCAGCGGACAGGCTGAACAAAAGAGGGCATGAAGTCACAGTATACGAAAGAGAGGATCGAATCGGCGGCCTCCTCATGTACGGCATCCCGAACATGAAGCTTGATAAGAAGGTCATAGAGCGCCGGAAAAAGCTCATGGAAGAAGAAGGAGTGGTCTTTAAGACAGGAGTTGACGTCGGGAGGGACATTACTTTTGAAGAACTGTTAAAAGATAATGACGCCGTGATCCTTTCCTGCGGGGCGAAAAAGCCAAGAGACCTTTCCCTGCCGGGTAGAGAAGAGTGTAAGGATATTTATTTTGCGGTCGATTTTTTAAAGAGCGCGACAAAGGATTTATTAAGCGGCAATGACAAATGGACTATCAGCGCGAAAGGGAAAAATGTCGTGATAGTCGGTGGCGGCGATACAGGAAATGACTGCCTCGGGACCTGTATCCGGCAGGGAGCAAAGAATGTGATCCAGCTTGAGATGATGCCAAAGCCGCCAAAGGAAAGAAGGGGCGACAATCCCTGGCCCGAGTGGCCGAAGGTCTTAAAGACCGACTACGGGCAGCAGGAGGCGATAGAGGTATTCGGAAAAGATCCGAGGATATATGAGACTACGGTGAAGGAGCTGAAACAGAAAAATGGAAAGCTCTCTTCAATAAAGACCGTAAAGGTCGCATTCGAGGGGCGAAAGCTTATTGAGGTAAAGGGAAGCGAGAATGAGATAGAATGTGATCTTCTCATCATTGCGGCAGGCTTTTTGGGATGCGAAGACTATATAGCAAAGGAAACAAAGGTGAGCCTCACAGAGAGAGGCAATGTGGATGCAAAGGAAGGCGGCTACAGAACGTCGGTTCCAAAGGTCTTTTCGGCAGGAGATATGAGACGCGGCCAGTCCCTTGTGGTCTGGGCTATAGCCGAGGGAAGGCATTGCGCGGCAGCCGTAGATGAATATCTGATGGGCTATACGCCTTTGATATAGAGCGTTTGATCATAATGAAAGGAGAATTATCATGACAGAAAAAACAGTACCTGAGTATTTTGGAAGCATGGTTTTTGACGACAGGACAATGAGGTCCGTTCTTCCGGGTGATGTATATCAATCGCTTCGGGAGACCATAGATTGCGGTGCGAGATTGAAGACTGATGTTGCTGATTCTGTGGCGAAGGCTATGCGTGACTGGGCGGTTGAACGCGGCGCGACTCATTATACTCACTGGTTCCAGCCGCTCACCGGGGTCACGGCTGAAAAACACGATTCTTTCATAGAGCCTTCTCCCGACGGCAGCGTGATCATGGATTTCTCCGGAAAGGAGCTGATCCAGGGCGAGCCGGACGCTTCATCATTTCCTACAGGCGGTATCAGAGCTACCTTTGAGGCAAGGGGCTATACAGCCTGGGATCCCACCTCATACGCTTTCATCAAGGGGAAGACACTTTGTATCCCGACAGCCTTCTGTTCTTACGGCGGTGAGGCCCTTGACAAAAAAACACCTCTTCTTCGTTCGATGGAGGCTCTCAACAAGCAGGCTCTTCGGATCTTACGCCTCTTTGGAAACGACACAGCAAAATATGTTCATACCTCGGTAGGCCCTGAGCAGGAATATTTCCTCATCACAAGGGAGATGTATGACAGGAGGCCTGACCTCAAATATACCGGCCGTACACTCTTTGGAGCGAGGTCTCCAAAGGGGCAGGAGATGGACGACCATTATTTTGGAGTCATAAAGCCCCGTGTACAGGAATTTATGAACGATCTCAATGAGGAGCTCTGGAAGCTCGGTATATATGCAAAGACAGAGCACAATGAGGTCGCGCCGGCGCAGCATGAGCTCGCTCCCATATATACCACTACAAATATCGCGACCGACCAGAACCAGCTCATGATGGAAATGATGCAGAAGGTCGCTGCCCGGCACGGAATGGTCTGTCTTCTCCATGAGAAGCCTTTCGCCGGTGTGAACGGAAGCGGCAAGCACAACAACTGGTCCATGTCCACAGATACCGGAGTGAACCTGCTCTCGCCCGGAGAGACGCCCTATGAGAATGCGCAGTTTCTGCTCTTCCTTTGCGCGGTCATAAAGGCAGTCGATGATTATCAGGATCTCCTCCGCCTCTCGGTAGCGACCGCCGGAAACGATCACAGGCTGGGCGCAAATGAAGCGCCTCCCGCCATTATCTCTATCTTCCTCGGAGATGAGCTGAGCGCGATACTTCAGGCTATCGAGACTGATACTCCCTACAGCGGGACAGAGAAGAAACTGATGAAGCTTGGTGTTGATGTGCTTCCGAGGTTTAAAAGGGATACGACGGACAGAAACCGTACATCTCCTTTCGCCTTTACCGGAAACAAATTTGAGTTTCGAAGCCTTGGCTCGTCAAACAGCATCGCCTGCGTGAACATGATGCTGAACTCGGCTGTGGCTGAATCTCTAAAGATATATGCTGACCGGCTTGAAACTGCCGACAATTTTGAAGAGACCTTGAATTCGATGATCAAAAAGACCATCAAGGATCACAAGAGGATCATCTTCAACGGCAACGGCTATGATCCCTCCTGGGTGAAGGAGGCGGTTGAGGTCAGAGGGCTTTCAAATTATCCTACAACCCCTGACTGTATGCCCCATCTCCTTGATGAAAAGAATGTAAAGATGCTCACCTCGCACAAGGTATTCTCCGAGGCCGAGCTTCAGTCAAGATGTGAGATCATGCTCGACAACTACTGCAAGCAGGTCCGGATAGAGGCAAGCACAATGATCTATATGGCGCAGCGGATGATAATCCCGGCGATCGAGGCTTATGAGGGAAGGCTCTGCAAAGTGATCGAGGGCAAGAAGGCAGTTTCTGATGATATCTCATGCGAAAGCGAGATCAATGTTGTAAAGAAGCTTTCAGGTTTTTCGGACGGAATGTACGAAGATGTTGACAAGCTGAAAAGCGTTTATGATGAAACGGGAGAGATAGATTCTGTCCTTGATCAGAGCAAGGCCATAAGAGACAGGATGCTTCCCGTAATGGATGAGCTCAGGAGCTATGCGGATCAGGCAGAGGAGATGGTAGGCAGAGTCTGCTGGCCGCTTCCTTCCTATGGAGAACTGCTCTTTTCAGTAAAGTGACACTGTAATCAGAGGAGATACTTATGTGTTGTATTTATGCCTGGTGCGGAAGAGACTATGACGAGAAAAGCTTTTGCGAGGCGATGAAAAAGACTGTCTCACGTGGTCCCGATCAGTCAAGGCTCTTTGTCTCTGACGAAGGGATAATGGGCTTCCAGCGTCTTTCCATCATGGGGCTTACGCCCGAAGGGATGCAGCCCTTTTGGCATGAGGAGTCGGTCCTTGTCTGCAATGGCGAGATATACGGGTTTCAAAAGCTTCGTGATGAGCTCATAGAGAAGGGCTATTCCTTCAAGAGCGACAGTGATTGTGAGATTCTGCTCCCACTTTACTATGAATACGGGACAGATATGTTTTCAAAGCTTGATGCGGAATTTGCGCTCATTATCTTTGATCAAAGAACAAAGGAATGGATAGCGGCAAGAGACCCGATCGGGATAAGGCCCCTCTACTACGGCTTTAGTGAGATGGGGACGATAGTCTTTGCAAGCGAGCCAAAGGGGCTTATGCCGCTTGTTTCAGGGGAGATCAAGCCCTTCCCGCCCGGGCATTATTACAAAGACGGGGAGTTCATTTCCTACTGCGATATCGCAAAGCCGGATAATGTCATAAAGGACGATATCGAAACCATTTGCAAAAATATCAGGGAGAAGCTTATCAAGGGTGTTGAGAAGCGCCTCGTCTCTGACGCGAAGGTTGGTTTCCTGCTCTCAGGCGGGCTTGATTCATCACTCGTCTGCTCGATCGCGGCAAAGAAGCAAAGTACTCCCATCAGAACCTTTGCTATCGGGATGAGTGAGGACGCTATCGATCTCAAATATGCAAAGCAGACTGCCGACTATCTCGGGAGCGATCATACAGAGGTCATCATTACAAGAGATGATGTAATAAACGCGCTTGATGAAGTGATCTTCCTTCTCGGGACTTATGATATCACGACGATAAGGGCAAGCATGGGAATGTATCTTCTTTGTAAGGCGATACATGAGCAGACGGATATCAGAGTCATCCTTACAGGAGAGGTTTCGGACGAGCTTTTCGGATACAAATATACTGATTTTGCACCGTCAGCAGAGGCCTTCCAGGAGGAAGCCGAAAAGAGAGTGAGAGAGCTTCATATGTATGATGTGCTCCGGGCGGACAGATGTATCTCAGTGAACTCACTTGAAGCAAGGGTGCCCTTTGGGGATCTCGATTTCGTCCGCTACGTGATGTCGATCGATCCAAAGATGAAGATGAACAGCTACAACAAGGGAAAATACCTTCTCCGCCACGCCTTTGAAAAAGGGGATTATCTTCCCTTCGACATATTATGGCGTGAGAAGGCGGCCTTTTCCGACGCGGTAGGGCATTCAATGGTCGACTATCTGAAGGAATATGCTGAAGGAAAATACACTCAGGATGAATTTGAGAAGGGCTGTGAAAAATATGCTCATGCGAAGCCCTTTACAAAGGAGTCCCTGCTCTATCGGGAGATCTTTGAAAAATATTATCCCGGTCAGTCAATGATGATAAAGGATTTTTGGATGCCGAACAAAGACTGGGAGGGCTGCAACGTTGATGATCCTTCAGCCCGTGTTCTTTCAAATTACGGTGACAGCGGGAAATAGCTTTTTGGGGAAGATAAGATAATGACAAAATACATTTTCGTAACCGGCGGAGTCGTATCGGGACTTGGAAAGGGGATAACCGCAGCCTCCCTCGGGCGGCTTCTGAAATCGCGCGGACTGAAGGTAGCCGCGCAGAAGCTTGACCCTTATATCAATGTGGACCCCGGTACGATGAGTCCTTATCAGCACGGCGAAGTCTATGTGACGGACGACGGGGCGGAGACAGATCTTGATCTCGGTCACTACGAAAGGTTCATAGACGAAGACTTGAACAAGTATTCAAATCTCACTTCAGGACGCGTTTACTGGAATGTGCTCAATAGGGAGAGGAGAGGGGAGTATCTTGGCTCCACTGTCCAGGTCATTCCCCATATAACAAGCGAGATCAAGGATTTTGTCTACAGGGTAGGGAAAAAGACAAACGCGGATGTGGTCATCACTGAGATCGGAGGAACCATCGGCGATATAGAATCGCAGCCCTTCATAGAAGCGGTGAGGCAGATCTCGCTTGAGGTCGGGAGAGAGAACAGTCTTTTTATACATGTTACCCTTGTGCCCTATCTTCACGGCTCCTGCGAGCACAAGTCAAAGCCCACCCAGCATTCCGTAAAGGAACTCCAGGGAATGGGCGTAAATCCCGGCATCCTCGTCCTTCGCTGTGATGAGCCTTTGGAGGAGGAGATATTCAAAAAGATCGCGCATTTCTGTAATGTGAAGGAGGACTGTGTGATCGAGAACAGGACCCTTTCGAATCTTTATGCTGCACCCCTCATGCTTGAGGAATCGGGCTTTTCAAGTATAGTACTGCGGGAACTTCATATTGAGGCGAAGGAGCCGGATCTCTCGCATTGGAAGGAGATGGTGGAAAGGTCCTCGCACCTTGATCGCGAGGTCAGGATCGGTCTGGTGGGAAAATATGTCCACCTTCACGATGCCTATCTTTCGGTAGCGGAGGCGCTGAAGACAGCGGGCTTTGATAACGGAGCAAAAACAGATATAGTCTGGATAAACTCCGAGGAGATTAATGAAAATAACGTCGCTGAGATACTTTCGCAGCTTGACGGCATCATAGTTCCCGGAGGCTTCGGAGACAGAGGGATTTCCGGGATGATACTCTCCGCCGAATATGCGAGGAAAAACAATGTCCCATATTTCGGGATCTGTCTCGGGATGCAGATAGCAGTCATAGAATTTGCAAGGAACGTCCTTATGATCCGCGACGCAAATTCCGGCGAGTTTGACGAGCAATGCAAAAACAAGGTCATCGATTTCATGCCGGGGCAGAGCAATGATATAGACAAGGGCGGAACCCTTCGTCTCGGTGCCTATCCCTGCAAAATAGCGCGTGACAGCCTTTTGCATGATTGCTATGGAAGTGATGAGATCAGTGAGCGCCACAGGCACAGATACGAATTCAATAATGATTACAAGGAACGATTTGAAGAGGCAGGCGCTCTCTTTGCAGGCACATCTCCGGACGGACTTTTGATGGAGGAAATGGAAGTTATGGGACTTTCTTTCTATCTAGGTGTACAATATCATCCGGAATTCAGATCCCGCCCGGACAGGGCGCACCCTTTGTTCCTTCGTTTCATAAAGGAAGCATTGGAAAACAAAAAGAATTGAAAGGAAAGTGCTGATGGCATCCGTAAATGAAAACTATCTGAAGCTGCAGGGAAGTTATCTTTTTTCAACGATCGCAAAAAAGGTCAAAGAATATGAAACGGCTCATCCCGACGCAAATATCATAAGGCTTGGAATAGGAGATGTGACAAAGCCACTTGCACCGGCCATCATAGACGCGCTTCATAATGCTGTTAATGAGATGGCGGCTGCAAGCACCTTTCGGGGATATGCGCCCGACCTTGGCTATGAATTTCTTCGGGAAAAGATTGCAAAAAATGATTACGAGGCCCGCGGGATAGACATATCGCCTGACGAGATCTTTGTCTCGGATGGTGCGAAATCAGATACCTCAAACATTCAGGAGATATTCGGGTACGACAACAGGGTCGCAGTCTGTGATCCCGTATATCCTGTCTATGTCGACTCAAATGTAATGGCGGGAAGAGCCGGGGAATTTGACAGTGCGCTGGGGCGTTACAAAAAGCTCATATATATGCCCTGCACAAAGGAAAACGACTTTGTCCCGGAATTTCCGAAGGAGCCGGTTGATCTTATCTATCTTTGCTTTCCGAACAATCCAACAGGGATGACGATCACAAAGGAAAGGCTTCAGGATTTTGTTGACCGGGCAATAAAGAGAAAGGCCGTGATCCTCTATGACAGCGCCTATGAAGCATATATAAGTGATCCTTCGCTTCCTCACAGCATATATGAATGCGAGGGGGCGAATGAGTGTGCGATAGAATTTCGTTCCTTCTCAAAGAATGCGGGCTTTACAGGTCTTCGACTGGGCTTCACTGTTGTTCCAAAGACTCTTAAGCTTTCGGGTGTCTCACTTCATTCCCTTTGGGCACGCCGCCACGGCACGAAGTTCAACGGGGCTCCTTATATTGTTCAAAGAGCGGGAGAGGCAGTTTATTCTCCTGAAGGGAAGGAACAGGTGAAAAAGCAGGTCGAAGGTTATATGAAAAACGCTTCGTTTTTGAAGGCAGGGCTTAAGGAAGCGGGCTTCACCGTATACGGAGGAGAGAACGCGCCATATATCTGGCTTTCGACACCCGGCAATATGACAAGCTGGGATTTCTTTGATCTTTTGCTTTCAAAGGTGAATATCGTAGGCACTCCGGGAGTGGGCTTTGGACCCATGGGAGAAGGGTATTTCAGGCTGACCGCCTTCAATACCGTCGAAAACAGCGCTCTTGCTATAGAGAGGATAAAGGCAGCTCACCTGATGTGATATTCAGGAGAAATAGTCCGTCTTTTTCATCAATTACTTTCGCATATATATCCTCATTGTGAAGGGAAAAGAGCACGTTTTTTGAGTTTGAAAGAGGGGCGCTTGTCTTTATCCAAAGGTCGTCCTCTGAATATGAGACAAGCTCCGTTTGAAACGGCTCCCTTCCTCCGTGCTTTCCGTCAAGGAGAAGGAGGTCAAAAGAGAGCGGTTCATCAAGCTTTTTGAAGTGCTGCTCCTTCAAAGGTACAGAAAGGCCATCAAGAGAGAGCACCTCAAATATAGTGATCTCCTGCGCAGTACCCTTTGGGATGATATCAAGGATCTTTCCGATCTGAAGTTTGCCCTTAACATGCTCCTTTGTCTCATTTGAGATGAAGATCTGTCCGCCTATCGTGTAAGTCTCGATCCGGGAGGCAAGGTTTACGTTTTTCCCGATCACATCATATTCCATCTTTTTTAATGAGCCTATATTTCCAAGTATCACATCCCCCGTGTGGATGCCTATACCCATGGCGATCTTCGGGAAATTTTGTTTTTCATAGCTTTCATTAAGCTTTGGAATTTCCTGCTGCATTTCGATCGCGCACTTTACCGCATCATATTCCTTTGTATCAGACTCTATCGGAGCACCGAAGACTGCGAGTATCGCGTCCCCGATGAACTCAAGTATAGTGCCGTGATTTTTTTGTATGATATCCGTCATGGCTGAGAGATAGAGGTTCAGCATGGCGATGAGATCTTCGGGATCCATCTTTTCGGACAGTGCGGTAAAGCCTCTTATGTCATTAAACATAACGGTGACAGCCTTCCGCTTTCCGCCTATTGAAAGGCCGTCTTTTGTATCAAGTATCGTTTCCACGATATCTTCCGAAAGATAACGCCCGAAGGTCTTTTTTATGAATGCGTTTCTTTGTTCAAGCTTTTCATTAAGCTCCCTGATCCTTTCCATGGCCTTCAGAGAGTCTCTCATTTCACTCATTTCAGTGATGTCTGAAAAGACCGCGGAAACACCTATCTTTTCATCACCGTCCTTTAAAAAGAAGGTGCTGATGAAAAGCTGTCTTTTTGTCCCATTTCGTTCATAAGATATGGTCGAATTGTTGATCACTGTATTTTCGTAGATGGCATCAAGAAAGGACTGGATGAAGTCATCGCTTTTTCCCTCTTCATCAAAAAAGAGAGCTGAAAAATTCTTTCCCTTTATATCTGGAGGGAGCGACAGAATAGAAAGAGCGGCATCATTTGCGGAGATGATGCTGCCCTTCATCGATATCGTGAGGATGCCCTCAGACATGTTTTTTATGATGCTTTTGTTTATGAATTCATCGTAATTATCAGACATAATCTTTCAAAAATTCAAAGGATCTTTTTGTGCTTTCGAGAGAGCGGACCTCAAGGAGCATATCCGAGTCCCCATCAAGTCTTTTTTCAAGGTCAAAGAACCTTTTCCATTCAACGGTACCATCACCTGCTGCAAGATGCTCGTCATAGTAGCCTTTGTTGTCGTGCAGATGGAAGTGGACTATGTATTGGCCGAGCGCCTTCATCCAGGTATCGATGCCTGCCATTGAAAAGTTTGCATGCCCAACATCAAGGCAGACCCTGACCTTAGGATGATCTGCTGTCTCCACCATCCGCTTGATGATATCGGGATCTCTGTCAATGACATTTTCTATGCAAAGAGTAATGTCATATTTTTCAACGATCTCGCAGAGAAGCTCTGCAGCGGTCCTGCTCCAGATTTCATAAAGAGGATCCTCCTTCGGTGACACCGTAAAGAAACAGGAGTGGAGTACCATTTTTTTCGCACCGAGGAAATTACAGTAGGAGGCACAGGTCTCAATACGCTCTTTTGTGATGTCAAAGACCTTTTTGTCGCCTCCTGAAAAATTAAGGTCTATAAAGGGACCGTGGAGAGAAACGACGGGAGCCTTTTCATAAAGGGAAAGAAGCTCTTTTACTTTTTGCTCATCATCCATCACGGCCGGAAACATAAGGTCCTGAACCTCAAAGCCAAGACCGTTTTCAGTGGCAAATGAAAGATAAGACTCATACTGCTCCGGGGCAGGCACTATCAATATCATTATTCTCTCCCCGTATCATCTCATCATATAGGGCTGTGCCTGAAGAAGGTTGTAATATGAGGCAAGTGCCATCATGTCCTTCCAGTTCTCAGTATCGGAGAGGGCTGAACCGTTCAGTTTCACAAATTCGGAAGCGACCTTCAGAACATCCACATAGTCGCTGGTCTTTTCCCTGATGCGTCCTGAGAGGTTTTTAAGGATCCGAACAGCATATTTCGGATTTTCCTTAAGGAAGTCGGAAAGTTCATCTTTGGTAACGGGCTTTAGCTTTACATCAGTTGATGCGACAGCTGTCGCGCTTCTTTCCTCGCCTTCGAGAACTGCCATCTCACCGAATATGTCACCCTCTTCAGCTGATCCGACAAGAAGCTTTTGTTTTCCTCTGAATCCGAGAAAGAAATCAACCTTTCCACTGAGGATGAGGTACATAACAGTTCCGACGCTTCCCTCTGAGAATATGATCCCACCGGCATCCGCAGATGTGAGCGGGATCTCTTTTTTCTCCATTCTTGAGAAAAGCCCCCTTGCCCGAAGTGAACTTCCAAAGCGGTGATTGACCTTTTTGAACTCTATATTGATCGAGGTTTCGTTCAGTTCGTCCTCATCATAATATTCATTCAAAAGCCTTACGGCATCCACGTATTTTTTGTCCGTGTTCCTCAGCCTTTCGGACATCGTCTGCATCAGAAATATTGCAGATTCGGTGTCCTCTCTTACAAAAGCATCAAAATCCGAAAAGCTGATGCTTGCAAGGACTGTTCCGGCAACAGCTACTGCATCAGCGCTTCTTGGAGCTTTTTCGATTATCCCCATCTCGCCTATGAAGCTTCCGCTTTCAAGAACTGCGATCTCCTGCTCATTATCAGTGCCATAGCCGTCTACGATCCGGACGGACCCCTCCACGACGCGGTACATAAGCTCAGCTTCATCACCTTTTTTGAAGATAAGGGTATCATTGTCATATTTTGTTTTCTTTATCATAATCCTGCTCCTTCCATACAAAACGAAAGCACTATAAAATTTAACATATCCAGCGGGATTGTCAATGTTGAGAGGCAGGAGAAAAATAGCTATAATTGCTTTGTGGCTTTGCAAACAGCACTTTTTTGAGGCGAAAAATGAGTGAAGAAAAGATAATAGTCATAGACTTCGGCGGGCAGTACAACCAGCTTGTGGCGCGCCGTGTTAGGGAATGCAATGTTTATTGTGAGATCGTTTCATACAAAACTCCCATTTCAAAGATAATGGCCCAATCACCCAGGGGGCTGATACTTACCGGCGGACCTTCCTCCTGTTACGAAGAGGGTGCGGCCTCCTGCGAAAAGGCACTTTTTGAATGCGGTATTCCTGTACTCGGGCTCTGTTACGGCGCACAGCTCATGCAGCATGTCCTGGGAGGAAAGGTAGAGCGGGCGGCAATGAGGGAATACGGGCATACGGAGCTTTCTGTTGATACGCTGTCTCCTCTGTTTAAGGATGTCCCGCAGGAGACGGAGTGCTTCATGAGCCACTTTGACCATATTACAGCTTTGGCATTGGGCTTTAAGACAATAGGACATACGAAAAACTGTCCCTTTGCGGCCGTAGCCGATGACGATAGAAAGCTTTACGGACTGCAGTTTCATCCCGAGGTCCTCCATACCCCCTATGGAAAGACTATGATCAAAAACTTTGTCCGGGATATCTGTGATACCAAAGGCACCTGGGAGATGGGCGCCTTCGTTGAAAGAACCATAAATTCGCTTCGGGAGAGGATCGGTGAAAAAAAGGTCCTCCTTGCTCTTTCCGGCGGCGTGGATTCATCGGTTCTTGCGGCGCTTCTTTCAAGGGCTGTCGGAAAACAGCTGACATGCGTTTTTGTAGATCACGGTCTTCTTCGAAAGAATGAGGGAGATGAGGTCGAGGCGGTATTCGGACCATCCGGAAGCTTTGATCTCAATTTCATAAGGGTGGACGCGAAGGAAAGGTTTTTAAATGATCTTTCCGGTGTCACGGAGCCGGAGCAGAAAAGAAAGATAATAGGCCGCGATTTCATAGAGGTCTTTGAGGAAGAGGCAAAGAAGATTGGAACTGTGGATTTCTTCGCCCAGGGCACTATTTATCCGGATGTAGTGGAATCAGGGCTTGGAGGGGAATCCGCGGTCATCAAATCGCATCACAATGTTGGCGGCCTTCCCGACCATGTTGATTTCAAGGAACTGATAGAGCCATTAAGAAACCTCTTCAAGGATGAGGTGAGAGAGGTTGGAAGAAAGCTTTCAATTCCTGAAGAACTCGTCTCAAGGCAGCCCTTCCCGGGACCGGGTCTTAGTGTTCGGATAATGGGAGAGGTTACTGAGGAAAAGGTTCGGATAGTGCAGGACTGCGACTTCATCTTCCGGGATGAGATAAGGAAGGCTGTCGAGGCTTTGGAGGAACGCCCCTCCTGGATGCCTGATCAGTATTTCGCGGCCCTTACCAATATGCGCTCTGTCGGTGTAATGGGAGACGAGAGGACCTATGACAATGCCATAGCCCTTCGGGCTGTGATCACGTCTGATTTCATGACTGCGGAATCCGCCGAAATACCATACGAGGTACTTCACACAGTGATGAACCGGATCATAAACGAGGTCCGGGGCGTAAACCGCGTCTTCTACGACCTCACCAGCAAACCCCCGGGGACGATAGAGATGGAATAAATTACCCGTTCCACAAACCCTTGCTATCAGCGAAATTCAAGGCGTTACAGGGGCTGAATGACCACAAAAATTCCACATAAACATATAAAATATTCGACATTAAATTTAATATAAGTGAAGTATCTTATCATCTTATGATATTATTTGAAAGATGTTATTGCTAGAATGGAAAAAATTGTTTCATGACCATTGCGATGGGTGGTATACGGCGGAATATTTAGAACGTAATCCGTTCAGCCCTTTTGAGACTTTTATGATGCAAAGGGGTTACAGATATATCCCGACATATCAATTGACGAAACTGCATTTAATAATTTTGCATGGGAAACCCGGAAAAACCGGAATTTGAGGTTTGATAATGAACGAATGGTGTCAGCGGCCCCTTTCCCGGGTGACCGGGGAAGGGGTTTTTATTCGTGTTCAGGGATTTGAACCGGTGATCCCGATTATCTGTTATAATTCATATCAGTGATACAATCTGAAATAAGCGCAAAGGGAGATGATTATGAGAAATATAATAATTATTGAAGCAATGTCAACGGGATATAACCTTGTGGAGGATGTAAGGCGCAGAGGGTATAATCCTGTAGTGATCGAAAGCCCGGGTGAGGAATCCGAAGAAATAAAAAATATGCGTGAGAGCTCCTATAGTTTGTTTTACAGTCGTCCCGAGATAAAAAGAGCCCCTGATGACTATGAAGAGACGCTTGCCATGGTAAAAAGCTATGAGCCGCTGCTGGTAATTGCAGGTTCGGAGCAGGGCGTGGGGCTTGCGGCAAGGCTGTCAAATGATCTTGGACTTTTAGGTAATCCCATTGAAAACATAGATGCCATGACAAAAAAGGATGCCATGCACGAGGCGCTTAAAAAGGCGGGAATAAGGTATATCAGAGGCAAAGTCGTAGACAATGCTGAAGCGGCAATGGATTTCTGCCGGGAAAACGGGCTAAAACAGACGGTTGTAAAGCCGGTTCAGAGCGCGGGAAGTCAGGGGGTCTTTTTATGTGATGACCTTGAAGAGTTAAAAAAAGCAGTGGAAACGGTTTTAACATACAAGGACCTGTACGGAAGACCGATAAAGAGTGCACTGGTGCAGGAACGTATAATCGGTACGGAATATATTGTAAATACAATATCCTGCAACGGAGAGCATGCACTTAATTCCATAATGCGGTATGCTAAGGTGAAAACAGCAGAGGGCGGATATATTTGCGATTATGCAGAGATGATAAACCATTTGGAACCGGGGCACACAAGTCTTGTCGAATACGCCTTCCATGTCGCGAGTGCGATAGGTTTTAAGTACGGCACCATTCACGGAGAGTATATGATAGACGAAGCGGGCCCTGTGCTGATAGAAGTAAACTGCCGTCCCATGGGATGTACCATGGCGGATGAGTATCTTGACAGTATAAACGGCCAGCATGAAACGGATGCGATGCTGGATGCTTATCTGGACCCTGAAGGCTTTGCACTTAAGAAGAAAAAATCATATCATCCGCTTCGAAAAGGGATACTGAAACTGATCATGATACCCAAGGATATGGAGGCGGAAGATCATCCGATATGGATGATCGCCAAACAGTTACGAAGCGTCTATAAGACTGTCGCAAACGACAACTCAGCACCGGTATATTACAGTAAAACGAGAGACCTTGAGACAAGCGGAGGCGTGATTTACCTTGTTCATGATAACGAGGATATAGTTAAGTCCGATATGGAGATACTGAGGGAAACAGAGAGAAAGTATTTTTCATTCCTTTTAAGCGATGGCATGTCGAGGAGATGGTTCGCGGATGCCGGGATAGCCGAACCGGATTTCGAATCGATCATAAAAGAGTGCGAATGTCACGGAGCTATACTTGCATCGGGCGATAAGGAGTGGCATAAGGACGGTATACAAACGGTAACACCGAAGACAGTTGATGAAGTGCATAAGGGCTTTGACTGTGTCATTATAGGTTATCAGCTTTCATTACTGGGGCTTAATGAGTCTTCCTGCCTTGAGCTGGTGTTTAAGACGATGGATAAGGTAAAGCCGGGCGGAAGAGTAATAATACCTCATAACACATATGAGTATCTTTCATATAAAAGAGAAGGTGCTGAGCTTTTGATGCGTATAAAGCAACTGACGATACAGACGCCCCCGGCCGGGCTTTATAACTATGTGATAGGTCTGAAAGAGAACTGATATTAATGCGTAACGGTAAAATACTGAACAGGAAATTCTTCCATTTTCTACTTCCGACCGTACTAAGTTAAACATGGAGTCGCCGCTGATGATCGCTTTTGCGGTGATATATACTCTTTTGGGCGTCGGAGGCTCCACGATATATGCGGGCTGTCTCGGGCGGTATGAAACAGAAAAAGCGGATAAGGTCTTTACCGTGACAATGCTTATGGCCGGTACTGTTGCATTACTGACCCTGATAATCGGCTTTGTTTTCATAGGCCCGCTTTCGGGGCTTATGTGCAAGGCGGTAGAGTATCAGCCGGCCTTTGGGTGTCCCGAAAAGGGAACATTCTTAAATATCACAGCTAACCGTGAGGATCAGAAGGGCATCGTCCGACATTAGACATATACACGGGAAAAGAGCAGTGATACTATTAATATAGAAAAGCAAAGGCATTTAAGATGGGGCTGCCACACGTTTTTTAGTGCGACAGCCCCTTTATATATAATTCTTTTATTACAAACGATATTAATGGTTTCACTTTGGTTGCAAAAAGTCGTAAAAGCAAAAGAATCGATGGAATAAACATAAAACCACAGCTATAAAAGAAAAACAATCTATCAAGATATTGATGCCTTTCTAGAGCTCGAATAAAGAATCAAAACCCGCAAACATAGTATTTATAGTCAGACCTCAAAATATAGCAGAACAACGGAGGATTATTATGAAGAAAGATATTGGGATTGTAGGTTCACAGATGGATCTTGGTGCTGTCCGAAAGGGCGTGGATATGGGGCCGTTGGCCATACGTCATTCCGGGCTGATCCGAAAAATTCAGGAGAAGGGACATAATGTCAGGGATTACGGGGATATCGTGCCCATGGTGGCCACCTCGGAAGGTGAGAATAAAGCCTTACGCTATGAAAAAGAGGTAAATGAAGCCAATGAGCGGCTTTTTAAGCAAGTTTTAAGGATACATGAGGATGAAGCCTTACCTATCATCCTGGGAGGTGACCACAGTATTGCCGCGGCCTCTGTTTCGGCCACCGCACAGCATTTCGGAGAGATCGGAGTGATCTGGGTGGATGCACATGGTGACTTCAATGATGATACCATAACCCCGACAGGGAATATCCATGGAATGCCCCTGTCAGCCGTATGCGGATGCGGGCCGGACTCAATAGTCAGGTTTGCCGGGGCGAGGGTCGATCCCCGAAAGATCGCCATTGTCGGGGCAAGGGATTTAGACCCCCTGGAGACAAAAAAGCTTAAGGAAAAAGGGGTAAATGTTTTCGCTATCAGCGATATCCATCATTTCGGCATCAGAAAGATAATGGAGGAAGCCATTGGGATAGCCGGGGATGGCACAAAGGGGATCCATTTAAGCTTCGACATGGACGCTCTTGATCCCGGTAATGCTCCGGGAGTGGGAACCCCTGTGATGAACGGCATGACCAACAGAGAAGGCTTTATCGTATGCGAGATCCTTGCGGACACTGACCGGCTTCTGGCAATAGACATGGTTGAAACCAATCCTCTTCTCGATACCAGAAATGAAACGGGAACCCTGGCGGCAGAGCTTATACTTACGTGTGTGGGGAAGACGGACTATCAGCTGTTCGGAATTTAGTGATAAATGAGTCTGGAAGAGTAATGGAAATGATCCAATACAAATATGAGAATCGTTTTATAAAGCACAGCAGTTTAAAATACATATTTCCCCCTATGGTCGGAATGATCTTCGCTCAGATTGCACCGGTTGTGGACGGAATATGCGTTGCCAATTCCATGGGAGATGAGGCCGCCCTGGCTGCTATCGCAACCGTGGGGCCCATTGATTACATTTTCAATATCATTGCCGCCCTCGGGGGGATCGGATGCGGAGTTATGCTGTCCCGATGCTCCGGAAGCGGTGAAAAGGCTAAAGCAGGCAGGATCTTTACCAGAAGCCTGCTTATTATGGTGGTTGTATCTGTCGTTTTAAGCATATTGGGCATTGTTTTCGCAGACCCGCTCCTGGGGATTTTGGGTGCAACTCAAGAGAACTATCCTTACGCCATGAAATATATGGTGGTGATCCTGGCAGGCTCGGTCTTTCAGGTGTTAAACTTCGCCGGCGACTATATCCTGGCAAACGATAATAACCAGACACTGGCCATGGCCGGAGACATTACAGGGGCCATTGTCAATATCATAATTGATTTTGTGGGTGTTTACGTATTTCATCAGGGAATAGAGATTGTTGCATTCGGAACGGTGTTTGGTTCCTTCTGCTGCTGTCTGGTCTATCTTTTGCACTTCAGGAGACCCGACAGGCTGTGCAGGATAGTCTCGTTAAAAAAAGTCCCCGGAGATCCTTCGATCGTGGATGTTTTTAAACCCGGTATGGCAGAAGCGGTAATGTATTCTATGTTTGCGGTTCAGCTGGTGGTACAGAATTTTGTTCTTCGCGGAAATGCCGGAACTATGGGTATAAGTAACTCTGCAGTCATAGAGAATATTCAGCTTGTGATCACCATCATCATTGCGGGGACAACCGATGCGATCTTTCCCATGGCAGCTGCTTATGATGGAGAACAGAATAAAAGTGGAATGCTTATGGTCAAGCGTACGCTGATGCGATACGCTTTTTTCATGCTTATGCCAATGGTAGTCATTTTGCTGGTTTTCCCGGATCTTGTGATCATACCCTATGGCATTGACGAACCCATCATGCTGCAGACTCTTCCCATTGCTATCCGTATTGTCAGTGCAGGATCAGTGATAACACTTATTTACACCCTTTTGGTGGATTATCTCTCGGCGATAGAAGAGGAGTATAAAGCCACGTTGGCTCTTATAATCCAATCCACAGTCCAGATAGTCTTTACATTGGTGTTTAATTCCCACCTCGGCATGGATGCGCCCTGGTACGGAAACCTCGCCGGCGGAGTTGCCGCTCTTATCTATCTGAGCTTCTTCTGCAACCATGTGGCTGAAGGAACATTTAAATATCACCAAAAGAACCTGCTTCTTCTGACAGGGGGTATTCTTGAAAGGAAACGTATCGAAGAGTGGAAAGGAATGTCGGGAGAGGTCCTTACCCCGGATGAGGTCGGCATGGTAGAAGATAAGATGTTTTCACCGCTGATGTCTTCTCTTCCTGAGGATGTCATAATCCAAAGCACATTTACCATACTCCGGCGAGATGATGACATGCGGGCGGTAATACTTCGCTATAGATCAAAAGAAGATTATATAGGTACAAATGATAATATTGCTGAAGTGGATGAGGATGATGGCGAATTTGAACCGGACGTGTGCATCAGATCCGTATTCTTAGGTGCGCGTCGTTTAATGATAGTGATCAGCGGAAATAATGAAAAGAAAGGTATCGTAGAAAATGAAGGTTAAAGATCGCTCTTTATTGGGAGTTCGGGAATTAAATCTGTTTTGTGAAAGGAAGGGAATACCGGTCCGGGCATTTTTTACAACTGCCTTTGCCCTGGCCTTAAAATCCTATACTGCGGCAGATGAAGCCGTATTTACATGCAGAGATCAGGGGAAGAAAGCCGTGCTGCGGCTAGCCTGTGATCCAAAGGAAACCATTCTTTCTGAGATCAAACGCTGTGAGGATCTCCTTTTTGAGGCCTTTGAAAATGATAAAAACAGTCATGAGGATAATACCGAGCCGGACAGCCTTTTCGGTACAGTATGCCTTGATCTTGGCAGCGATGCTGACGACTTGGCAGATGGGATTTTGATAAGAGTTATAAGGGATGACAAGGGCATCACCTGGGAGTGTGAGTATGATCCCGGGGCTGTTTCGGAATATACTGTAGCCGGTCTGGCCCGGACCTTTGTAAACATTACAGGAGAGTTTCTTAAAAAAGATCGCCTCGGTGATGTCGCTCTTACAACTAAGGAGGATGAAGAGCGGATTCTGAATATTTACGACGCTTCCAGCCCCTTTGAGGATAAGCCGGGCTATCGCCATCTTCAGGATTCTGCGGAAAAGTTCCCCGACAGGACCGCCCTTATCGCAATCGATCGGACCCTTACGTATAAAGAATTAAATGAGGAAGCCAATGCCCTTGGTCACATCCTTCGAGATCACGGGGCAGATGTAGAATCAAAGATTGCCGTTATGGCTGATCGAAACAGCTACGGCTATGTAATGAGAGAAGGAGCCTTAAAGAGCGGAGGCGCCTTTATGCCCATAGATCCTGAGTATCCAAAGGAGAGGATAATGTATATCCTTGAGGATTCAGGCTTTAAACTCCTTGTTACCACTAAGGAGATCATGAAGCGGCGGTCTGACCTGATGGATGATTTGCAGGCAGCGGGAATTACGGTAATTGATGTTACAGAGGCAGTAAAGAAAGGCAGCAAAGAGAACTTAAATATTGATGTTCCCGGCAATGCCTTAGCTTACGTTATCTACACTTCCGGTTCTACAGGAAAGCCAAAGGGTGTTATGATCGAGAACCATAACCTGGCCAACCTCGTTGATGACAATGAGCACAACAAGGAAGCAAGGGTATTTACCAAATTCGGCCGCGTAACCCTTGCCATGGCAGCTTTTACCTTTGACGTTTCAGTCCTTGAGGAGTTCGTTCCCTTTGGACACGGCCAGACGGTAGTTCTTGCCACCATGGACCAGATAATGGATGCCGGATTGATGAAGGACCTCATTTTAAACAACAATGTTGAGGCAATGACCTGTACACCTACCTACATCCTCAACCTTACTGAGATTGAGTCCTTTGCTCCTGCCATTAAGAACTTAAAGTGTATAGATGTAGGTTCGGAAGCCTTTCCCCCTGTTCTTTATACGAAATTATCAGCTATCAATCCGGACCTTGTAATTTATAACACCTACGGTCCCACGGAGTGCACAGTTACCGCCACCTTAAAGGAGGTAGACTCTGCCGAAGACATAACCATAGGATATCCCTTATCTAATATTAAACTTGCTACCCTGGATAAGGAGGGGCGCCTTACGGTTCCCGGTGCTCTTGGTGAAATGGTCATTATGGGCGAATGCGTGGGAAGAGGTTACGTTGGAAGGGAAGATCTTAACGAAAAGAACTTCATTAATCTTTTAGGCCTTAGGGCTTACAGGAGCGGTGACCTTGTCCGTATAAGGCCGGATGGTGACGTGGAATTCCACGGCCGTATAGACAACCAGGTTAAGCTGCGCGGCCTTCGTGTAGAACTGGGTGAGATCGAAAGCGTCCTGGGCAACTATCCGGGAGTAAGGTCTTGCATAGTTATTGTGGCAAAAGGTGAGACTGATTACCTGGCTGCATATTTTACGGCGGATGAGAAGGTGGATATAAAGGACCTCAAGGCCCATTTATCCTCCTATCTTACCTCCTACATGGTGCCCCAGGCCTTTTTGCAGCTGGATGAGATGCCCATGAACCTTTCGGGCAAGATCGATAAAAAAGCCCTTCCCGAAGCTGTGATGATGGAGGAGGATATAGTTCCTCCCGAAAATGAGACTCAGGAAAAGATCTTTTCTGTAGTAAAGGATGTTATCGGAGATTATCCCATGGGAATAACATCGGATCTTTTTGCTTTCGGACTATCCTCTGTGGGCTGTATTAAGCTTTGTGCCCTGCTGACCGAAGAGTTCGGAAAGAACATAAAGGTTTCCGATATAGTGGGAAATGCAAGCGTTCGTGAGATTGAAAAGCTCATAAGTGGAATGGAAGAGACAAGGGACTATTCCTTAAGGGAAATCTATCCTCTTTCCATGACACAGACAGGTATATATATCGAATGCGTACGCTTCCCCGAGGCTACCACCTACAACCTTCCCGAGCTTCATAAGCTTGGAAATAGCGTGGATACAAAGAAACTTGCTAAGGCTATTGAAAAGGCCGTAAGCGCCCACCCCTATCTTTTCATGACTCCCGTAAAGGATGAGAAAGGGCAGGTTTTTGCAAAACGAAGGGATGATCATCCCTTTACTACCACCATTGTTAAATGCGACAAACTTCCGCCAGAAGAAGACCTCATAAGGGTATTTTCTCTTGAATCAGAGGAAGTCCTTTTCCGGGCAGAGATATATGAGACCAAGGAAGGCAACTACTTCTTCCTGGATACCCACCATATAGTAAGCGACGGCGCCTCTCTTGACATTTTAAAGAGAGATATAGACCGGGCATACAGCGGAGAAGAGATCGAAAAAGAAAGATACACAGGTTACGAGTTTGCCCTTGATGAAGAGGCCGCAAGGGCCGGTGATAAGCTAAAAGGTGCTAAGGCCTGGTATGACTCAATATTTACCGGCTGCGGCGGAGAGACCCTGCCTGTTAAGGACGGGGACAGTAAAGCGGGGCATATGTCCTTCGAAAAGATCTACGGGGACACTGACGGGGAAAAGATACGGCAGTTTTGTGAGAAAAATGGTATCACTCCCAATGCATTTTTCGTAACGGCCTTCGGACTGGCCCTTAAGTCATATACGGCAGCTGAGAATGCAATATTTACAACCATATACAACGGACGGAGTGACACCAGACTTACTGACAGTATATCCATGCTGGTAAAGACCCTGCCGGTTTACCTGGAGTGTCCGCCGGAGAGGAAAGTCCTTGAGGTCATAGAGGGCACTCAGAGCTTCCTCCTTTCAGCAATGGCAAATGATATCTACTCATTTGCGGAGATAAGGAATGCCTATGATATCAAGGCCGATATCCTCTTTGTCTTCCAGGGAGAATACGACTGTGGCGCAATGATCGGAGGAGAGTTTGCTTCCCTCCAGACCCTTGTTAGCTCAAGAGCCATGTCGGCTATCTCCATAGATGCAAGCTTTGACGGATCAAAGGTTGTATATGAGATAGAATACGACCCTTCGGAATACTCTGAATATACAGTAAAGGGCCTGGTCCGCATGATGGACATCATCACCGGAGAGTTCATTTGCAAAGAAAAGATCTCGGATGTATGCCTGACTACGGGGGCTGATGAGGAAAGGATACTGAACATTTACGATGCTTCCAGCCCCTTTGAGGATAAGCCGGGCTACCGCCATCTTCAGGATTCTGCGGAAAAGTTCCCCGACAGGACCGCCCTTATCGCAATCGATCGGACCCTTACGTATAAAGAATTAAATGAGGAAGCCAATGCCCTTGGTCACATCCTTCGAGATCACGGGGCAGATGTAGAATCAAAGATTGCCGTTATGGCTGATCGAAACAGCTATGGCTATGTAATGAGGGAAGGAGCCTTAAAGAGCGGCGGCGCCTTCATGCCTATAGACCCTGAGTACCCGGAGGAGAGGGTAATGTATATCCTGGAGGATTCCAAGTGCAGTATGCTTGTCACCACCAAGGAGATCATGACGAGGCGTCCCGACCTGATGGATGATTTGCAGGCAGCAGGAATCACGGTAATTGATGTTACAGAGGCAGTAAAGAAAGGCAGCAGGGAGAACTTAAATATTGATGTTCCCGGTAATGCTCTTGCGTACGTTATCTACACTTCCGGTTCTACAGGAAAGCCAAAGGGTGTTATGATCGAGAACCATAACCTGGCCAACTTCGTTGATGACAATGAGCACAACAAGGAAGCAAGGGTATTTACTCATTTTGGACAGGTAACCCTAGCCATGGCAGCCTTTACATTTGACGTATCCGTGTTAGAGGAGTTCGTACCCCTTGGCCACGGCCAGACGGTGGTTCTTGCTACTATGGATCAGATAATGGATGCGGGACTGATGAAGGACCTTATCTTAAACAACAATGTCACGGCCATGACCTGTACTCCCACCTATATCCTTAACCTCACTGAGATAGAGGCCTTTACTCCGGCCATTAAGAATTTAAAGGTCATAGATGTGGGGGCGGAAGCCTTTCCCCCTGTTCTTTATACGAAATTATCAGCTATCAATCCGGACCTTGTAATTTATAACACCTATGGTCCCACGGAGTGCACAGTTACCGCCACCTTAAAGGAGGTAGACTCTGCCGAAGACATAACCATAGGATATCCCTTATCTAATATTAAACTTGCTACCCTGGATAAGGAGGGGCGCCTTACGGTTCCCGGTGCTCTTGGTGAAATGGTCATTATGGGCGAATGCGTGGGAGGAGGTTACGTTGGAAGGGAAGATCTTAACGAAAAGAACTTCATTAATCTTTTAGGCCTTAGGGCTTACAGAAGCGGTGACCTTGTCCGCATAAGGCCGGATGGTGACGTGGAATTCCACGGCCGGATCGATAACCAGGTTAAGCTGCGTGGTCTTCGTGTTGAGCTGGGTGAGATAGAAAGCGTCCTGGGTAATTATCCGGGAGTAAGATCCTGCATAGTAATAGTGGCAAAGGGTGAGACTGATTACCTGGCTGCATATTTTACGGCGGATGAGAAGGTGGATATAAAGGC
>Ga0310695_10002527_pt1 | contig 38355 bp, 26 predicted proteins | sample RumenRJG_04DNA_FD_203882 | JGI IMG/M metagenome (GOLD analysis project Ga0310695, IMG submission 203882) | Bovine rumen microbial communities from Lethbridge, Alberta, Canada - RJG_04 (v2) (version 2) | ecosystem: Host-associated > Mammals > Digestive system > Stomach > Rumen | place: Canada...
AATGATGTAAACCCAAATTATGACTAACGTAAAGTCGAGTCAACATGAATTAAAAATAAGTTTAACCCCAGGTCAACCCTTATCACAAATAAGGCTCCAAGTAGTCAACTAAAATCGTTAAACTACAGATGCGATGCTTCAGCCGTACATTGGAACGGAGTATTCCCATATTGGGAATAAGACATTCCCACGTTGGGAACAAAGTATTCCCAAATAGGGAATAAAGCATTCCCATGCTGGGAATAACACGTTCCCAATTTGGGATAATCAGTAGAAGCTCAGTAGAGGAAAAATAGAGGATTAGTAGAAGATAAGTAGAGGATACAAAACATATAAAACATTAAGGCTCTGAATGTTACAGTCTTTTTAGTAGAGGTTGTAACGAAATCAGTAATTAAGATTCATAATACAAAGATCCGACGAGATTCCCAGAAACGGACCATGCCGGGAAGGAGATACCATTGATACAAGAGGGCTCTTCCGCAGCTCAGGTCCAGAACTCCTTTTCGCCGGTGTATTGCATCTGGCCTTGACACTTTGGACAGGTCTTCATGTCCCAGACACGAATCCGGTCGCTGCCACATTGCAGGCACAGACGGCCCACTTCGCTCCTGTAGGAGGGTGCCACATCGGCGATGATGCCGCCCACGACGATGTTCTGAACCGTATGGCAGTCGGGACACGACATCGCCACGATCTGCTGACGGAACAAGCCACGCCCCTCATACACATCGGCCTCGTAACGGCAGTCTGCGCAACGGTATTTCTTCTTCCAAGCCATGAAAGGACGCGCTAACAATCGATACGTTGATAAGCCAACCGCTCGTCGCCATTGGCAAGATGGATGATGCCACAGTAGGTGAAGCCGTGGTGCAGGATGACGTGCTGCATGATATGGTTGTCGCTATGCGTGTCGATGCGGATATTCCGGTCGTGACGGAAGCAGAAGTCGATGACGGTTCGGAAGATGCCATGCGCCTCGGGGACGCTTGCAATACGGTGGACGACATGATAGGGCTGCTCATCGTCGAGCCACTGCCCACCCTCTATCTCGGCATAGGTGGGTTCAGGCGAAGGCAGGAAGGCGAAGTAGGCCACGATCGTGCCATCGTCGACAACCACAAAGGCTCCACCTTTTTCGATGTCGCTCCTGACGACATCTAACGAGGGGTAGCCATCTGCCCACTGGTTGGCATTGCCAGCAGCGCGCATGATTGCCTTGGCGGCAGAAAATATCTCTAAGATGCTGTCGCCGTCGGCTGGCAATACTGCCTTGCGGACAATGCGACCTGAGGGTTGTTGGGTTGTTTGGGAAGTCATACAGAAAAAAAGATTAGAATGTTGAAAACGAATTGTTCACCTCGACGAGACTGCGTCCCTCGCCTTTCTTGACCACCTGTATCTTCACGGGGATGCGCTCGTCTAGTTCTTCGCGGTGAGAGATGATACCCACCCGACGGTTGGTCTGTCCGGCTATCTCCTGGAGCTTCTCCAGAGTCGACATCACGGAGTCGAGACTCTTCTCGTCGAGTGTGCCGAAGCCCTCGTCGATGAAGAGGATGTTGACGTTCATGTCGGGTCGGTTGAGCGACGAGAGGGCCAGCGAGAGGGCCAGCGAGATCATGAAGCGTTCGCCCCCGGAGAGGACGGTGACGCTGCGCACCTGATTCTTGTTGTACGCATCGAGCACGAGGATGCTCAGTTGCTCGTTGTCCTCGCTGCAGGTAAGGCTGTAGCGGTCTGTTATCTGTCGCAGATAGATGTTGGCATTGTTCAGCAGCGGACGGAGGATATAGGTCTGCACAAGGGTGCGGAACCTCGTTCCGCCGAAGATGCGGTTGAGCTTGTCCCATCGGACAAAGCGTTGCTTGGCTTCCGCGAGCTGGCCTTCTATCTCGCGCAGTCGCAGGATGTTAGCCTGATGCGTCGTCAGTCGGTTCTCTGTCTGTGCCATCCTCGCGAGCAGCTCGTCGCGCTGGGTGCTGATGCCAGTCTTCTCATCGAGCAACTGTTGCGGATCGGGCAGTTGCGAACTATCGTCGATGGCAAGGGCCTTCAGGGCACTGTCTATCTGCCGTTGCGCGTCGCTGATGGCATCGGTGCGCGACTTCAGCTCTGAGTCGGTCGTCGTGACAAACCGCCGGGCCATGCTCACCTCTTCTTCCTGTGCCGACAGGGCCATGAGCGTCTGTTCGGTCTTTCCCGTCGAGCGGTAGTATTGCTGCAGCTGCTCAGTGGCTGCGCTGATGGTAGTCCTGCTGTCAAGAATCTTCGCTGCGAGCGTGTTCACCTTCTTCATGAGCGAGGTCCATTCGGCCGTGATTCTTTCCGCGGAGCGGGAAGCGGAAAGCGGGGAGCGAGAAATGTTCTCGGGCGAGTTTATCATGATTTCCGGGAGCGAGGACTGATAGCTCTGGCGGATGGTTTCCTGCATTTGCGAGAGAGAGTCTGTCAGGGCCTTCATGCTGTTGTATGCTGACTGCTGACTGCTGAGCAGTTGCTGGTGTTGCTGAAATTCCTGTGCATCGGCCCTCAGCTGTTGCCGCGTCGTTTCCGTATGTTTCAGCCAGTCGGCATCGTAGTCAGCCAGCAGGGAGTCGATCTCAGTCTTCAGCTTCATGCCGTCGCTGAGCAGTTGCTGATGCTCCCTGGTCAACCGCGCGATGTTTTCGGCATTCGTCTTCACAGCGTTCTCTGCCTTCGCCTTCGTCTTCTCGGCCTCCACCTTCGCATCGTTGAGCGGTTTCTTCTCCGTCTCCAGCTTGTTGATGTCAGTCAGCAGCCTTTCAGCCTCCTGGAGGGAGGTTTTCAACTTTGTGATGTCAGCCTCGGCAGCTGTCAGGGCTTTCTCTATCTGCGGGATAAGCGGTTCCTGCGTTTGCATCCCGACGAGCGAGGCCTGGGCTTCCAGCTGTTGCCCATCAGCGGTGTTTTTCTTGTCGGCCTTGGCGAGTTGTTGCTGTTTATTCCTCAGTGCTCCGTCGAACATGGCGTAAGCTTCTTTCGAGTCGTCGCGCTGTTTCGTCGCTATCTTGAGTGCTTCATGCGCCTGTCGCTGTTCTTCCTCAAGCGGAGTGATGACGCCAGCAAAATCGTCGTCGAGATGGTCGTGGTCGATGGTTCCGCCGCAGAGCGGACAGGTCTCGGTATGCTCGTCCCTCAGTCGATGGCGCAGGTTGACGATAGTGTCGTTGACGCTCATCTTCATCGTGTTGAGTCGTTTGTCGGCTTTCTCGGACTCCTTCTTTCTTGCGATGTAGTCGGCATCCGCTTTCTCGTAGGTCGCTTTGAGCTGTTGCCGTCGGGCTTCTTCGCGTTGCATCTCGTCGCGCAGAGCGTCGGCATCCTTGCGGTTCGACAGCAGCGTTTCGTAGGCCTTGCGCAGTTCTCCTACCTTGTGTTTGTAGGCCTCCTTCGCGCTGAGTGCTTCGCTGATGGTTTGCGGGCGGAGCGCTTCGCGTTGCTGTCGCAGGCGGTCGATGACCGTTTCCTTCGCCCTGACGGCCATGTCGGCCTCGTCGGCTTTCGCCTTAGCAGCCTCCTCAGCCTTGCAGAGCGTTGCCGTGGTGTTCCGTTCCTGCCCGAGGAGCTGCTCTTTCTGCAGCGCATTCCGGAGGTTGACCAGATATTGGTCTATCTTCACATCGGCCTCTCCCGCTTTAGCGAAAATACCTTCGTACGGTTTGTGCTGTTCGAGCCATTGGCGGTTCTGCAGCATTTCGTCGTACAGCGACTTGGCTTCAGCTTGCCGCTGTGCCATATCGGCAGAAAGCATCACAAACTCGTCGTACGAAGCACGCAGCTCTCGCTCTGCCTGTTGCCCTTCGCCCTTTTCCCTTTGCAGCAGAGCGAACTGCTGGCGTTGCTGCGTGGTGGCATCCCAGTCGGTGAAGAGTGTCTTGCTCTGCCGATACCTTTCGCCGTCAATGACGTTGAGCAGCTGTTCGCGTTGCCGACGGGCCTCCCGCTGCACCTGTATGTTCTGCATCGCGAGGCCCACCTGCTTCAGTCTGTCGTCTAGCGTCTGTATCTGTCGGTCGAGTGCAGCCTTCTGCTGTTTGCCTTCCGACAGTTCCTTCGTCAGCTGTTCCACCTCTTCGTCGCTCAGCGTATGAGGTTTCTCGGTGTCGTAGATGGTCTGGATATTGTCCTGTTGCTTCTTTGCCTTGCTCCACAGACTACTGATAGCCTCACCATAGGCAGAGAAGATTTGGGTGTTGGTGAGCTGTTCGAGAATGGCCTCGCGCTCCTTCTTGTCGCCTGTCAGGAAGTTGGCAAACTGCCCCTGGGCGAGCATCGCCATGCGTCCGAACTGCTGGAAGTCGAGTCCTACGGCTTGCAGGATGGTCTGCTCCACGCTGTCCTTCGTCCAGTCGGCATTGTCGGTCCTTATTTCCCACACCGGCTTGCGGTGCTTCATCGGTCGGATGCCCGTTGTCTTGTCTTTCGTTCCTAATTTCATGCCCAGCTTGAGGCGAGCATGATACGTCCTGCCGTCGTTGCCCTCGAAGACCACCTCGCTGTAGCTCTCGTCCTTGTCGGAGATGCCCAGCCGCGTGTACTGCTCGATGCTGGCCACGCGGAGCTGTTCGCCCTCTGCATCGGTATAGTCGTTGCGGGTTGCATTGGCCACGTCGGCGATGCGTGGCGTCTTCTTATAGAGTGCCATTGCGATGGCGTCGAGGATGACCGACTTCCCCGCCCCGGTGTCGCCCGAGATGAGGAAGACGGAGGCTGCATCGCCCGTGAGCCCATCGGTCAGGTCGTTGTCGAAGTCGATGTCGGCGCGTTCAACAGATGCGATATTGCGGATATGTAGTTCTTTCAGTTTCATGGTTCGGTGGCATTAAGTGTTTGAGAGTCGGTGCGACTGGCGGCTGGCCGTCGGGCTTCTTTCTCCTCTCGCAGCAGGAGCATCTCGGCCTTCACCTCTTCGAAGGCTTGCCGCACATCATCCAGGTCGAGTCCGGGATACTGGTCCTGCGTGCGTTCTACGAACATCATCGGGTCGGTCATCTGTTGCAGTTCGGCCACTTCGAACACCAGTTCGTCCTTCCGCGCCTCGTTCTTCTCGGTGGTTCCCGTCCACAGCATCTTCGGGTTGTAGCGCCATTCGTCGTCGAAGGGCAGGAGGGCATCGTAGACCATCTGGTCGAAGTTGGAGGGAAGGTCGGCACGTACGTCGAAACAGAAGCGGATATAGCCCCTTTCGCCCTTGCTGACGAAGTCGCGCAGGGCCTCTATGGCCTCGTCGGCCGAGGTGAAGGAAGAGCCGTCAGTGGGCAGCACATAGAAGTGGCGCAGCTCGTCGATGCGTCTCTGCCGGATGGTCACCTGTCCGCCGTGGCGGTCTATCTCCACGACGCTGACCGTATGCGGATAGGCCTCGTCGCAACTGACGTGTAGCGCACTGCCCGAATACCTGACGACGGGTGCCTGATGGCAGCTCGCCGACCGGTAGTCGGCATCCTCGGGATGTCCCAAGGTTTGCGGTTTGTGGATATGCCCAAGGGCCAGATAATCGTAGCCGCTTCCCATCGCAGCCGGGTCGAGTGTCCGCAGTGTGCCGATGTCGAAATGATGTCCTGCCGGGTCGAGGCCTGTCACGGCCTGATGGGCCATCATCACGACGGGCAGCTGCTGCGTGTTCTCCTGCGTCACATAGTCGAGGATAGCCTGCACGATGGTGCGGCGGTCGCCCGTCATATATGGCAGAGCCACGACATATCCGCTGTCAAGACGAACCACGAACGACTGCTGCCAGCCATCCTCTCTGTCAAGACTGTCAACGGCAGGTGGCGATCCCACCAGATGGGCATTAGCCAACTGCCACACGGCACTGTCGGCCTGGATGCGCGAGGCTGAGTCGTGGTTGCCAGCGGTGATGACGATGTGCATCTGCGGACATTCGCGATGCAGATGGACAAAATAGTCGGTGAAGCGCTTCTTCACCGTTGCGGACGGTTGCTGGATGTCGAAGACATCGCCGCTGACGAGCAGGGCATCGGGCTTTTCCTCCTGGCACCATTGCTCCAGCTGACGGAAGAAGTGGCGGTGTTCGTCGCTTCGGTCGTAGTTCTGATAGATGATCTGTCCTAAATGCAGATCGGCGGTATGTAGTATCTTCATGGGTCGTTAGCTTTTCGTCGAGTAGAAGAGTCCGCACACAAGGGTGAGATATTCGGGCAGGCGGCCGTCGTGGCTCCACTTGATGTCGAGTCTCAGCAGACGGCTTGCTGTCTTGCCGACATCGAAGCCGATGGCTTCCAGCGATGGCCGCACCTTCTCTGGGTGGCGACACGGCAGTCCCTCGATGCGGGCACAGGGTGCTCCTCCGCAGTAGGGACACGCGCCGACGAAGCCGAAAGCTCTTCCGGCCAGCTCTTGCTCCAGGTCGAGCAGCTCGTCGTTGAGCGTCCTGACGACGGGTTCCATCAGTTCGTTGGCAGCCAGAAGGGGCAGCAGAGGGTCGTCGGGAACAATCTTCACACCAATGATGCGCACCCGCTCGAAACCGCTGATCATCGCCAGAGGGTCGTCGTCGAAGGGTGGACAACCGTGGCGCCGTCCGTAGTTGCCGCACTGTCGACAGTAGCCGACGAAGCGTTCGGCATCGCGGAACCCCTCGATATAGGCCTCGGCACTCATCTCGGCGGTGTATCTTTCTGTCGTATAGCCCATCTCTCTCTTCTTACTTGTGGGGACAAAGTTACACATTTTTTTCGATTACGCACCTATTCTTCAAAGAAAACAGCCTATTTATATCCTTTTTTCTTGGTCGTTTGAAGGCTATTTCGTATATTTGCACTGGAATAACAAACTGGCATGAGTATGAAGAAGATATGCATGACAATGGTGCTGCTGGTTGTCGCCTTGCTGACGATGGCACAGCGAACGGTGGTGAGCGGAACGGTGAGCGACCACCAGACAGGACGCCCCATCGCACAGGCCAGCGTGTCGGTGGCCAGCACAAGCATCGCCGTAGTGACCAACGACGACGGTTTCTTCACACTGAAGACGGAACAGGCTCCCCAAGCCATCTACGTGTCGCACCTCGGCTATCAGGCTCGGCGCATCTCGCTGAACAAGCCCAGCAGCAACGATGACGAGCCCATCATGCTCGACATCCAGCTGAAAGCGACATCCATCAACCTCGGCGAAGTGGTGGTGTGGCCGGAGAATCCGCGGCAGCTTGTCGACATCGCCATCAGCAAGATACCGGCCAACTACAGTCGACGGCCTGAGCTTTTCAAAGGCTTCTATCGCGAGACGGCCATGAAGCGCCAGCACTATATCTACGTGGCAGAGGGTGTCGTCGACATGTACAAGTCGGCCTACGGGCGCGACGGCTGGCGCGACGGTGTAGCCATTGTGAAGGGGCGACGCCTGCTCAGTCCGAAACAGGGCGACACGCTGAGCATGAAGGTGATGGGCGGACCGGTGCTTCCCGTACAGCTCGACGTGGTGAAGAACACCGCCCTGCTGCTCAATGCCGCAGAGCTCGACAACTACTTCTTCTCGATGGGACCGCCTACGCAGATCGACGGACGCCAGCAGTATGTCGTCGGCATCACGCCAAGGGCGGTCTTGCCCTACCCGCTCTACTACGGACGACTCTACATCGACCGCGAGACGTTAGCCTTCACACGCGTAGAACTGGAGCTCGACATGAGCGACCGCGCCAAGGCGACGCAGTTCATGCTGGTGAAGAAGCCCGCCGGTGTGCGCTTCAAGCCCAAGGAGCTGTCAGTCCTCATCGATTATAAACAGGAGGGCAGCGTGACGCGCATCAGCTACGTGCGCAACACGTTCCGCTTCAACTGCGACTGGAAGAGGAGGCTCTTCTCCACATCGTTCACGGCTTTCTGCGAGATGGTGGTCACCGACCGCTATGCCGACGACGAAGTGCACCCCATCAAGGGGCGCGACACCTTCGACTCGCGAGACATGTTCTACGACCGCGTCGACTACTTCCGCGACCCACAGTTCTGGGAAGACTACAACATCATCGAACCTTCCACAACGCTCGACAAGGCCATCGGACGCATCATGAAACGATACGAATAGCTGGTCACCGGATGACCATCTATTGGCCATTTTTTTGGTCAACTCGCGCGATATTCAGTAGAACGGTATTTCACTGCGACAATGTTAATTCTTCGTAAAAACGGGAGACTGCGACGACGCTGACACAACATTTAGGCGGATTTCGCGTTATATTAAGAAATAGTGGCTGCACCACAACAACGCTCAAGCAAATGCGAAAGATATACCTTATTATATATATAGTAGGACTGGCCTTGCTCACAGGATGCGGTGCCGACCGCAACCTGAAGAAGGCTGAGAAGTATCTCGCCTTAGGCGAATACTATGATGCCGCCTCGGAGTTTAAGACGGCCTACAGCAAGACACCCGCCAAAGATCGCGACAAACGAGGACAAATCTCGAAGAAGTTAGCCTACAGCTACGAGCGCATCAACTCGACGCAGAAGGCGATAGCTGCCTACCGCAACGTTGTGCGCTACCATCAGGATGTTGCCGACACGCACCTGGCCTTAGCGCGCCAGCTGATGAAGAACGGCAACTACAAGGAGGCGGTGCAGGAGTTTCAGGTGGCTCTGGACAGTATGCCGGACAACACACTGGCCCGTACAGGACTGAAGGCTGCGCAGGAGGCTCCTGAGATCAAGCAGATGGGCTCACGCTATACGGTGAAGCGCATGGACATCTTCAACTCAAGAAGGGCCGACTACTGCCCGATGCTCTTCGGCGACCAATACGACCAGCTCTACTTCTCGTCGACGCGCAACGACGCCCAGGGCGACGAGCTCAGCGGCATCACGGGAGCCAAGCCGGGCGACATCTTCTTCTCGCAGAAGGACGACAAAGGCAAGTGGGGGCGACCGCAGACGATAGAGACAGGACTGAACTCGGAATACGACGAGGGAGCCTGCTGCTTCAAGCCCGACGGTTCGACGATGTACCTCACACAATGCTCCACCGACCCCGACTACCCGCGATATGCCACCATCGTGACGGCTAACCGCAGTGATGCCGCCTGGGGCAAGCCCAACAAGCTGGAGCTGACACACGACACGCTGTCGAGCTATGCCCACCCCGCCATCTCGCCCGACGGCGAATGGCTCTACTTCACGAGCGACATGCCTGGCGGAAAGGGTGGACTCGACATCTGGCGTGTCCGTCTGACGAGTGCCGGGACTGGGGGCGTGGAGAACTTGGGAGAGCCGATCAACACCGAGGGCGACGAGATGTTCCCGTCGTTCAGACCTAACGGCGACTTCTACTTCTCGTCGAACGGGCATCCCGGATTGGGGGGCCTCGACATCTTCATCGCAAAGGTGAACCGCCACGGACGCTACGAGCTGGAGCATCCGGGCTATCCGCTCAACTCGATGGGCGACGACTTCGGGATGACCTTCGAGGGACTGAAGAACCAGGGATTCTTCTCGTCGAACCGTGGCGACGGCCGCGGCTGGGATCATATCTACAGCTTTGAGAACCCCGAGATTATCCAGACCGTGAAGGGATGGGTCTACGAGGTGGATGCCTACGAGCTGCCGTCGGCTCAGGTGCACATGGTGGGCAGCGACGGCACCAACGTAAAGCTCAGCGTGAAGGGCGACGGCTCGTTCGAACAGGAGGTGAAGCCCAACGTCGACTATATCTTCCTCGCTGTGTGCGACGGTTTCCTCAACCACGTGGAGGAACTGAGCGTCAAGCCCGTCACCGAGTCGGAAGAGTATACCTTGCAGTTTCCGCTGGCCAACATCCGCGTGCCGGTGCTCATCGACAACATCTTCTACGACTTCGACAAGGCGACACTACGCCCAGAGTCGACACAGGCGCTGGACGAACTGGTAAAGACGCTGAACGAGAACCCCAACATCACCATCGAGCTGAGCGCCCATGCGGACTATCGCGGACGGGCGGAATACAACAAACGGCTGTCGCAGCGAAGAGCCGAGAGTGTGGTGAACTATCTGATAGAGCACGGCATCGCCGCCGACCGCCTGACCGCTGTGGGCTATGGCAAGGAGAAACCGAAGACGGTGCGCAAGAAGCTCACCGAGACCTACCCCTGGCTGAAGGCAGACGACGTGCTCACCGAGGAGTTTATCACCGCCCTGAAAGACAAGGAGAAGGAAGAGATCTGCAACCAGCTGAACCGCCGCACCGAGTTCCTCGTGCTGCGCACCACCTACGGCCTCTTCGACGAGAACGGCAAGCTGAAGGAGCTGCCGCAAAAGAAGAAGAAGGTTGAAGTGGAGGATGAGGACGACTTCTTCTTCGACTTCTGATTGTTTTTTTATAAAAGCTATAGAAGCAATAGAGGCCATAGAAGATATAGAAAAGAAAAAAACAAAATAATAATGACCATCGAACTGAAAAACGGACGATTAGCCCAAGACGGGGAGACACTCTTCGCCAACCTGTCGCTCAGGGCAGAGGGAGGGCAGACGTGCGTCGTTGACAACCTTCCACGAAAGGCTCACAAGCCTTTGCTCCACGCCCTGATGGGGTTGCTCCCTTTAGACGAGGGCTTCGTCAGCATCGACGGCGAACCGCTCAACGAACGGTCGGCAGGCTGGCTGCGACAGTTCATGGCCTACGTTCCGCAAACCCTCCGGTGGCCCGACGAAGAACGCTTCCGCGGGATGAGCGACGAGGAGGTGCACCGCCGCCTCTTAGAGAATGCCGCGACGGGCGACAGCCAGATTGTCTTCGTGGAAGGCATCTTCGGAGCCGACGACGAGACGCTCTGCCGACAAATGGCTCAGAGCGGGAAAGCCGTGGTGGTGTGCAGGGAGAAGCCTGTCGCCAACACACCGGCCACCCCACCCCTTGAGCCCCGCGAGGGAGATTTGTTCTAAATCACCCATCAAACGTCACCCCTCAACCCTTCAACCTTGTGCGAAGCACAATACATCAACCTTCAACCATCAACCTTCAACCATCAGAAATGAATCTTACCATAAGCATCATCCTGACCATCGTGATGGCAGCACTGGCCATCAGCTTCTTCTATATGTTGCAGGCAAAGAGTGCGCGACGCGCTACCATAGCCACAGTCAGACTCATCGTGCAGACATCCCTTGTGGGTGGCTGTGCCTACGGATTGATGAAAATAGACAACATCCTGCTCAACCTGTTGTGGCTCATCCTGACGACATTGTTTGCCGCCTGGTATGTGGTGATGCGCGCCCGACTGAACCGACGGTCGATGTTCGTTGCGGTGTGGGGGGCGATGCTCGCAGCCGTCGTCGTCGGCATGCTCCCAATGTACAGCATAGGGCGTATCCATCATGCCGCCTTGCTCATCCCGGTGGCAGGCATCCTGCAATGCGAAATGGCCGTGGTGCTGCCACGGGCGCTGAAGGAATACTACGTCGCCCTGGTGCGCTTCAGCGACACCTACTACTATCTGTTGGGCAACGGCACAACTTGGACGAAAGCCGTCGTGCCCATGCTGCGCAGGGCTGTCGACCGATCGTTCTTGCCCGTCTATCGAAAATTCTCGCGGGCTGCCCTTGTGGGGCTTCCCCTGCTGATGGGTGGCTTGCTGCTGGCCGGCACGTCGCCCTTGACGGCTGTCGTAGCCACCTTGCTACTGACTTTCTCCGGACTTGTAGCCACCATCGTGGCGCTGCTGCTCATTGTTTTGGCCTCGCGACAGGTTGTCACTGACAAGCGCGGACACCTCACTGACAAAGCGCGCAGCTGAAAGGGCCAATGTGGCATTGATACGTATCAAGACATTTGACAGAAGTCAAGAAATCCCCTTTCTTTTCGCTTTTCAACCCCTCTTTTTGTGTCGCATGACGCAAAAGGCATTACCTTTGCACCCAGAAAACTCGCGCAAGGGGTTGAAGAATAGTAGCCCCTTCGTATGGGCCGGAGACGCTCCGCCCGCCATAGGATAACGTGCCTAAGAGTAGGTATCAGAAAGGTAAAAAGATTGTTTCACAAAAAAGAAAGCGAGTAATGAAAAAGACATTAAAGAAAGTACTGTCCACTGTCAAGGACAGCTGGATGGAATCGGCCAAACTGATGTATCAGTATTCTGAATATCGCAGAGACCTTTGAGTATTGAGAATTGATAATTGAAAATTGATAATTGATAATTTAAGAGAAAGGATAACGCAATGAAAAAAATGATAGAGAAATGGATAGAAAGCGACAAGTTTAACTCCTATTGTCGCAACTACGTAAAGCTGCAAGGGCTTTGAGAAAAGCGAGAAAAGAGAAAGATTGAAAAAGTGAAAAAAAATGAGGGTCAATCATTATAAAAACTGAAAAAATGAAGAACCATACGCCGCTGCTGCCGTATGGTTCTCTTTTTTTTCCTATCTTTGCAACACTAATCAAGAAGAATATGAAGAGAAGAAACTCAGCCATCGTAGCGATACTCGTCTGCATAGTCGTGCTGACAGCTTGTCGCAAGGAGAGCAACCGCACCCTCAACACTGCCGACGAACAGCAGATGGAGTCGTTCGTGTCGTCAACAAATGCTGACGACAGCCGTGCTGCCAAGGTGAAGGTGGCCAAACCGATGGAACAGCCGGCAAGCATCAAGGGCGTGTCGGAGCAGATCCTGAAGCGGAAGGGCTACATCGTGAGCTACAACAAGCAGACGAAGCTGCCCAACTGGGTGGCATGGCACCTGACGGCAGCACATACCGAGGGACGCGTGCAGCGCGAGAACTATGCTTTCCACGAGGACGACGCGGTGAAAGCTCCGCGAGCCACTACTGACGACTACTACAACTCACGCTACGACCGGGGACACATGTGTCCGGCAGGCGACAACAAATGGAATGCTGAGGCGATGGAAGAGACTTTCCTCCTTACCAATGTCTGTCCGCAGAACCACGGGCTGAACAAAGATGCATGGAACGACCTCGAGATAGCCACACGCCGATGGGCCAGGAAGTATGGCGACGTATACGTCGTCTGCGGACCTATCTTGGGCGATGAACCCTACAAGACAATCGGCCGCAACAAGGTGGTCGTACCAGAGGCGTTCTTCAAGGTGGTGCTGGCGATGAAACCGGAGCCCAAAGCAATCGGCTTTGTCTACGAGAACCATGGGCACAACAACCCGAGAATGTTCCAGAATGCCACTACCGTCGACGAGGTGGAGCGGCTGACGGGCATCAACTTCTTCCCCCAGCTCAACGACAATATCGAGGATGCCGTAGAGGCCAACCGCGGCTATTTCTAAACAATTGCTGAGTATAACAGAACGCAGAGACGCAGAGAGTATTTTTCTGTAGGTTGATACACTGATTTTAAATCCTTTGCGTCTCTGCGTCTTTGCGTTCTAAAAACTTTAATAGCACTTGATGCGATACATGAAGCCGAGCTCGATGCGGTTGGTATAGCGATTGTCGAGGGCCGAGGCTTTGTTGTAGTCGTAATGGCGACCCAGGTAGGCCAGATAGACGCGGAAGTCTTGCGAGCGGACAGGATAATACTCAAGAGAGGCAAGATAGCTGAGCACTTTGCGGTAATCCTTATAGGCGGCTTGCTTCCGAAGCCCCGTCACGTCGTACATGCCCTTGAGCATCAGTTTCCATTTCGGAGCAAACTCCCAGCGAGCCTTCGTCACGAAAGAGCGCATGTGCGTATCGGTGAAATAGTGACCAAATTCGTTGCCTGCAAACTCTACAGAACCATGATCGATGAATTCAGTAGTTGGTGTATAGTCACCACCTAAAAAACGATCCATCAGTTCAGAGGTGACGATGCCGTAGCGGTCGACATCATCCCAACGCTCCATATAGTCGAAATACCACTGCAGGCGCGGCAGGGTGAGTTGCTGTCCGAGCATCACCACCTTCGACGTGTAGCCCTTGGCCTGCTGCTGGATGCCAGCCGCCCAGCGCGTCTGAACGAGTCCCTTGCCGAAATCGCCGTTCCAGTTGAAAATATAGGTAAAGGGAGCCTTGCTCTGTTCCAACGCCCTTGTTTCTCCCGTTTCGTGGACCGCCACGGGACGGCAGCCGTAATAGTCGTCGGTAGTGCCATTGTCGGTGTGCGTCACCTGGGCGATAAACTCCTGTGTCGGCACAGGCTTATAGCTGACGTGGGCACCGCCGAAGAAGATGTCCATATACTCGCCGAAGTCGCTGTACTGATAGATGTACATCGGGTTCTCATCGTATTCGAAGCCACCCCACATCTGGCACACCTTACCGCCCGTAAGCTCCACCTTGTCGCCGGGCAGACGGTAGCTGACGAACATCATATCGGTGGCCTTGGCGAAGTTGTCTATCTTCTGCGCAGCATTCGTTTTGTTCAGGCGATGACGGAAACGGTAGGAGATGCGGTCGGTCAGGCGGCCGGTAATCTCGAAGCGCAGCTCTTTAGCCTTGAAGCCCGACTGCCATGGTCCCTGTTCATCGTCAGTGCGTGCCGATGCCGTATAGTTGAAATAGACATTGAACATGTCGTTCTTCTTCTCCAGTCCCAACACGCGCTCTGCCAACGACTCTACTCCCTCGTCGTTGCCACCAAGACCACTATTGTTGCCTTGCGCCTGCATGCCTAATGCAGCGCATATCATCACTCCTGCTATCAGTATTCTTTTCATGGTAAAAACAAAAAAACATGTTGCTATCGGCGTGCAAAGGTACAACAAAAGTTGAGAACCCCTATCTTATTTATAGAAAAACTTAAAAAAATGCATATTTTTTGCAGTTTTACGAAGAAATGCCTAACTTTGCAACCCAATAATCTATCTTTCAAGAAGAAAATTACTAATCAAACAAATGGATTTCAAACAATGAAGAAAATTACATTATTCGTGCTGACCCTCCTGTGCACGATAGCAGGATGGGCCCAAGAGACGGTCACTCCTCCTGAGAGTGCAGAGTTTGTAGACTACACCTTGTCGTACACCGACGTCGACTATCAAGACAACCAGACGCCCTACAAGGAGAACCGCCAGGTGGCCATCGACGGCAACGACATCTACTTCCAGGGACTCGGCATCGACCCGAGCGTCTGGGTGAAAGGTACACGCAACGGCATGACCGTCACCGTGGCAAACAAGCAATACTGCGGAAGCCACCAAGGTGCCAGCTACTATCTTGCCGGACGCACCTCGCAGAGCGGCGGGCTGGAAGACATAGTCTTCACCTACGTCGAAGAGAGCGGTGTTTTCTATTGCGAACACGAGATACTGGCCGTCGATGCCAACGACTATGTGGCAGGGCGCATGATAGACGTCATTCTCACACCGGGCATCGTCAGTTATGAGGGACTGCCCGAAACGGCTACCGTTTACGAATATACCTTCCGCCTGACAGAAGCGCAGAGCCTGGACAACTTAGAGAATGTGGAGACCACCGACTACACAGGCCACGTGGCCTTCGACGGCCAGGATGTCTACATCCAGGGCCTCGGCTATGAAGAGACGACATGGATTAAGGGTACGCTCGACGGCAACTCCGTCACCTTCGCGGCACGTCAGCCAGCCGGCGTCTACCAGTCGACCAACTTCTTCCTCATCGGCTACAACGGACAGGAGACGAGCATCGTCTTCAACTACGATGCCACGACCGGCACGCTCACCCTCGGCGATATGTACATCGTGATGATCGACAGCGACAATAATGCATGGGGAGTCACTACCTATGCTGTGCTGATGCGAAACGGACAGGAGCAGCCTACCGACGATGAGTTGGTGACACCTCCGGCAAACATCAACCCCCAGTCGTATATCTTCAGCGGTTCGCGCATGATCTACGACGAGGAGGGCAACTACCAGGGTACGGAAGCTGCCACATGGAACATCAAGGTGGCTTGGAATGGTGCCAGCGAGGTGTATGTGCAGGGACTCTGCAGCGCATTCCCCACAGCATGGGTGAAGGGCACCGTCGACGACGATGAGGTGACGTTCGCCAAGAATCAGTATTTCGGACGCCAACTCTATCCCTTCTATCTCGCCGGTCAGTATTTCGGCGAGCTGAGCGACTTCATCACCATCTACGACGCTTCGACACGCGAGTTCAAGGCCAACGGATGCTATATGGTCATCAACTCGTCGAAGACCAGTCTCGCACCCTACGGCATCTTCGTCAACGTGACGCTGACACCCGGTGAAGTGGCTGCCGTGCCGATGGCTCCGCAGGTGGGTGGCTTCATGCAGAAGGACGAGGAATACTTCGGCGAGAATGGCAGCGTAGAGTTCATTGTGCTGCCCGTCGACAAGGATGGCTATGCCCTTCCGACCGACAAGCTGGGCTACGAGATTGTCAAGAAGTATGCCGACGGCAACGAGGTGGTAGTGGCTTTCGACAAGAACACCTATCCCAACACGGGACTGAACGGTGCCACCGTCGTACCCTACGACTTCACCGACAACTATTCGATTCTTCTCTATCCGTTGCAAGGCTACAATGGCTACCTTGTAGAGCTGGTTAACGTAGACTATCCCACCGTTGGTGTACGCACCGTCTTCTCTGGAGGCGGCGAGGTGAACCGTTCGGAAACGACATGGCTCGACTGCGAAGGCTTCGTGCCTCCTGTGCAGGATCCCACAGCCATTAGCCTGCCTTCTGCCAACAATGGTCAACCGACCTATACCGACCTGATGGGACGTAGCGTGACGGGCAACTCCAAGGGTATCGTGGTGCGCACCATCACTCGTCCCGACGGTACGAAACAGAGCATCAAGGTGGTACGCTAACGAGCCATCCATCTTTCCACCCAACAACGAGGGTGTGCCCAACGCTATATGCCCACACAGGCAAGAGCGTTGAGGCACACCCTCAATATTTTTTTCAGTCTTCAGGGAAGGCAGCAAGGAAAACGTCGGCCTGACGGACCAAAGGAGCCTTGGCGACAAGCTCTTTCATCTTGACATGGCCCACAAGATAGCTGTGGGTGGCCGAGGTGTAGCTCGAGTGGCAGGTGTCACGCTGGGAAGCGTGACCTCCTACGGTTAATACAAGCAATAAAAGTTTCGCGGATGCTACGGAACTCAAGTCATGCTGACGCTCAGCGACTTGTAAGAATCCGTAAAATCCGCGAAACCCTTTGTCTGTTATTGATTCACACCCTCGAAAGGATGCGGTTGTCACCATCGTGACGGATTGTCTTATTTCAGCTCCAGGATAGCCTTGGCCGTCTCGTTGTCGGGCTGGATGCCTTGCAGCTTGCGAGCGTACTCCTTGGCCTGAGCCGTCTTGTCGTTCTGCAGGTAGTAGACAGCGAGATAGTTGTAAGCCTCGGCGAGCGTGGTGTTCTCAGAAGCCTCGCGCTCGGCCTTGGCCTCCATCATCTGGGCATACTTCTCGTAGAAGGGCTTTGCCTTACCAACCTTCACGTCGGGATTGATCTGGTGCATCAGGTGAGCGCGCTGATAGGTGGCGAACTCTACGTTGTTGGGCATTTTCTCAGCCATATCGGCATACACCTTGTCGGCCTTCATCAGAGCAGCCTCTTTGGCGGCGGCATCAGTAGCATCCTCAGCGAGGTCGCGATAGATCTTAGCCATCGATGTGAAGTGGCTTGCCTTGACATCACCCGACTTCTCGATATACTGCTGCAGGTACTGCACAGCCATGTCGTGGTCGGCATTCTCCTTCTCGAGGTAAGAGTCGGAGATGAGCTTCAGCACATCGTTCTGCGTCTGATCCATGTCGTAGGTCTTCTTGAACATCTCGATGGCCTTCTCATACTGTCCGGCACCCTTCAAGGCATGACCGTAGTAGAGATAGTCGCGGCCTACGAACTTGGCACTGTCACTGCGGTTGAACAGAGCGTCGGCATACTCAAGAGCCTTCTCGTAGTTCTTCAGGTCGGTGTTGTCGTAGAAAGCCAGACGGTTCAGACCGGCACTGCGCGGATGGCGCTTGGCACCATACTCAGCCGGGATAAGGCTCTCCTGCGACTTGCCGAGGAAGTAGGCCGAGAGGGCATACTCTGTGAGCTTGCTGTCGTCCATCTTGTCGAGCGCTACCTTCTGGTAGTTCTCAAGAGCCTTGGAGAACTTGTTGTTGGCATAGTACATGTGAGCAATCTCAGCATCGACGGGGTAAGAGGGGTCGATGGTTGTCAGCTTGCGCAGCATCTCCTCAGCACCGGCGGCATCCACCTTCTGATAGACGCGGGCATACTTGATGTAGCCAGTGGGGTTCTGCGGGTCGAGCTGCGTAGCCGTCTGATACCACATGGCAGCCTCGCCACCGTCGTCGTTGATAGCTGCAATGTCGCCCTTGAGCAAGTATCCGGCAGCCTTGTTCTTGCCAGCCTTGATGGCCATATCAGCATACTTCAGTGCATTGGTCTGGTCTTTAGCATCGAGGAAGGCACGTCCCAGTCCGGCAAGAGCCTCGGGATTCTTCTTGTTGAGCTTGACAAAATCCTTAGCAGCAGCCTGCTGAGCCTTGAGGTTGCCCTGGTTGGCGATGATAACTTTCGAAACGGCATCAATCTGCGACTTCACGTCCTGTGCCATGGACTGTGCAGAGATGCTGAGCATCAGTGCACCTGCGAAGAAATATTTCAGAGTCTTCATAATGTTCTTTTTTTAAATAAGGTTTGTAATCGTGTTAACAGCTCTCTCGATGGTTTTGTTTTTTAACCGTTTGATGTATGTTGTTTCGGAGCGTTTAAGCGCAGCGAAAAAATTTTCTCTTCCTTAACAATTCTTCAATGTCACTCGTCGCTCACCATCACGTCGTGGATGGCTATCTCACCGCGAACGGGCAGCAAGCCCGACTTGAAAATAATCATCTGTCCTTGCGGCATCTCGATGAAATGAGCGAAGCCCCAGGGCAGTCCGTTGCGCGGATCGTTGAGCAGGGCATAGATGGTGCGCACCAGCGGGTAGCGCCCGTTGAGCAGCCAAGCCTGATAGGGTTTCCAGCTGTTCATCGGCGTGGCTTTGTCCTTCTTGCTGACCGACATCACGGTGATGTTCTTCTTCCACGTCGTGTTGGTGGTGTCGCGCTTGTCGTTGAGCCAGTTGCTGCCGATGATGCCGATGGCATTGGGTGTCTGCTCCACATAGTCGATGACCTCCTTGCTCGTCTCGGCGGCAAAGATGTTCGGACTGTTGATGGGTTTGCCACCAAGGATGGAGTCGACGCAATAGTGAACGGTGCTCGACTGCTTGTTGTCGAAGCACACCCAAATCTCGCCGAGCTTCGACCCGGGAGCTATCTCGCTCCAGTCTTTCACCTCGCCAGAGAGGACACGGCGCACATCGTTGACGGTGATACACGAGTCGGGATTCTGGTTATGGCAAATCAGGGCCAAGCCGTCGTAGGCTATGGGGATGGCACGTGGCTGGAAACCACGTCCCTTGAGGTTGTCTAACTCAGCCTTCGAGAAGTTGCGCGAGGTGATGACGAGATAGATGCTATCGCTCAGCAACAGGTTCATGCCGTCTACCTCGTTGAGGTAGATCGGCGTCACCTTTGCCTTGGGATAGAGATGCTCGAAGACTTCGCGTTCTTCTTCTATAATAGGGCTGAAACTCTCGTCGGCGGCAAACTGAATGTGTCCCGACGAATAGGTATCTGTTCTACCGTTTTTCGGTTTGTCCTCACACGAGGACAAACCGAAAACCAGAGATAATCCTACGATACAGTAGAATAAGTTTTTTCGCATTTTTACTTCTAAAGATGATTACTGAAGTTTGAACGTTACAGGCACGGTGTACTTCACACGCACGGCGGAACCGTTCTGCTTACCAGGAATCCACTTCGGCATGGACTTCACCACGCGCTGTGCTTCCTTGTCGAGCGACGGGTCAACCGACTTCGCTACCGTTACACCTGATACAGAACCGTCCTTCTCCACCACGAACTGGATGATAACGCGGCCCTGAACGCCGTTCTCAGCTGCAATCACCGGATACTTGATGTTGCTGCTGAGCCACTGCATCAGTGCGCCCTGTCCACCGGGGAACGAAGGCATCTGCTCCACGACGTCGAAGACCTTTGTCTCTTCCTCATGCTTGGGAGGCTCGGGCTGAGCAATCTCTTCCTTAGCCTTGAGGACCTCACCACCCTTCTCGTCGTTACCCTCAACGTCGAAGGCACCGATGGTGATGTTGGTCTTCTCCACCTTCTCGAGGTCGAGCTGGTTCTCTTCCTTCACCTCTTCGTCCTTCTTGATGACAGGCGGTGTGAACTTCACGGAGCTCTTCACTTTCTCTACCTGCTTCTCAGGCTCCACCTTGACCACTTCCTTCTCCACCTTCTTGGCTTTCTTCTCCTGCTGGATGGCAGAGAGCTCCACCACCTGAGTGTTCTCGAGCTGGCGGTTGGCCTCGATGGTACGATACAGAGTCAGTCCGAGGTAAGCGAGTATACCAGCAGCAATCACCAACAGAATCGACATGACGTTTCTCTTGGAAGTGTTCGTGCGGAGCTTGTAAGCACCGTAGTTCTGGTTTCTTCCTTCAAAGACGATGTCGGCCCATTCATGGGCAACCAAATCAACTTTTGCCATTGTTTGTTTCCTTTCTTTAGTTTAGTGATTACTTGATACCGCGCTTCTTGAGGAGAGCCTCGTCGTCCTCGCTGATCTTATCGATCACGTAGGTACCAATACTACAGATAGTCATCTCGTCGAGAGCATCGACCATGTTCTTGTAAGTGGCATTGTCGGTACACTTGATGACGATGGTCATCGTGGGCACCTTCTCGTCGCCCAGGTCACCCTTCTTGATCTTTGCCAATTCCTTGTCATAGATGCTGTCGGGATACTGGTCGGGTTTCTCCAGCTTCTTCTTGTCGAGCTCAGCCTTAGCCTTCATGATGTCGGCAACAGGTGTCGAACCGTCTTCCGTCTCATGCTCGATGAGCACCTTGCGGATACCGTCCTTGCCCCATGTTGTCTCCTTCAGGCAGTTGGGATCGTCATAGTTGGGGATACCGTCGATGTGATAGATCTTATCATTTCCACATACATAGATGGTAATGGTCTGAGAGGCCTTTGACTCGTTCTTCTGATTGTCTTGCAAGTTCTTATCATTACTCGGCATGGTCAGGTGCATCGTCGATGGCTTGGCCAAAGAGGTACAGAGCATGAAGAACGTGATAAGAAGCATCATCATATCCACCATCGGCGTGAAGTCGACGCGGACATTCATCTTTTTCTGCTTGCTTTCTTTTTTCTTTGCCATAGCTTTATTCCTCCGAGTTAGTCTTAAGTGAAGTAATCAGGAAGTAACGGTTGCGGTCCATGTCCTGCAGCTCCGACATCATCTTCTTGACGGTCTTGTAGGGAGTTGCGGCGTCGGCCTTGATGGCCAGCTTCATGTCCTCGCCATTCTGTTCATAAGCTGCGTCAACCCAGTCCTGGAACTCGCTGCGCTTACCGTCGACGGAGTCGGTGGGGATGCCACGCACCTTCTGGTAGTCGTTCATCTTTTCCTGTGGCTGGTTGAGGAACTCTTGCAAATCTTTCATCGCCACGCCAAGGTTGGCAGCCGCGCGCCCGTTCTCGAGCTGCACGTTGGTCAGGCTCAGGCCATACTGTGAGGCCATCTCTGCCAGCAGTGCCTCCTGCTTGGCCGGTGTGTCGAGTCCGACGAAGATTTTTCCGTCTTTGTCGACGAGCACCGTCATGACGTTGGTCTCCGGAATCTTGATCTCCGAGACAGACATAGGTGTCATGACCTTGACTGCTTCATTCTTGACGAACGTAGATGTCATCATGAAGAAAGTCAGCAAGAGTACCATCACGTCTGACATAGGAGTCATATCGATCCAGACGTCGGATTTCTTAACTTTTACTTTACCCATAGTGATAAATGTTTTAAAGGGTTAGCAAAGAGTTAAGCCTCATCCTTGTGATTTGCTTCGTAGGTCTGGGCGATGGTGTAGTTCACCTCGTCAAGTGCGTAAGTCAACTTGTCGATCTTGTTTGTGTAATAGTTGTAGGCGATCACAGCACCCCATGAAGTCAAGATACCCGAAGCGGTGTTGACCAGAGCCTCAGAGATACCTTGCGACAGAGCGAGCGAGTCACCACCACCACCAGCTGCCAGAGCGGCGAACGAACGGATCATACCTACCACAGTACCGAACAGAGCGGTCAGCGTACCGAGCGTTACGATGGTAGCGAGGATCGGCATGTTCATCTGCAGAGTCGGCATCTCGAGCTGAGTAGCCTCGTCGTAAGCGGCCTGAATCTTGGCGATCTTCTCTTCCTTGCTGATGCCTGTCGTAGCTTCCATCTTCTTGTAGGTGGCCAGAGTGGCACCGATGACGTTAGCTACCGAACCGCGCTGGTCGTCGCAAAGCTTCTGAGCCTTGGCGAAGTCGCCGGCATTGAGAGCGGCCTTGATGTTAGCCACGAACTTGGGGAGCTTGCCCTTACCGAAAGCAGTGCGCAGAGCGAGGAAGCGCTCGATGCTCAGAGCAATCACGGTGAACAACAGCGTGATGATCACAGGCACGACGATACCGCCTTTGTAGACGAGACCGAGGAGACTACCGTCCTTCACAGCGTTTTCGGGATTGCCGTCAACGAAGTTAGCGGGGTTACCGAGAACGAACTTGTAGAACAAAACAGCTGCTACGAAGCAGAAAACGATGATCCAAATCGCTGCTTGAACACCCTGGAATCCTTTTTTCTTAGGATTAGCTTGATTAGTTGCCATAATTTTTAATTTTTAAATTTTAAGTTATTAATAATTTAGGTTTAAAACAATAATCATATTACGCTGTCATGCCTTCTTCATGTTTGGCCATGTTGAACGGCATGGTGTAAAAATAACTTCGCAAAGTTAGTCATTCTTGAGCAAAAAACAATCTGTTTAAGGAGTTTTAACGCAATTTTTTTATAATAATGGCATTTTTAAGTTCATTTTTACTTGTTAAGAGGTCGATTATTCATTAAAAATCATTTTAGGCGAGCCAAAGCTTCACCGATGCGGACCATGGCCTGACGGATATTGTCCTCACTCGTGGCATAGCTCAAGCGGAGGCAGTCGGGCGCCCCGAAAGCATCGCCGGCCACGGTGGCCACATGAGCCTGTTCGAGCAGATAGAGGGCGAGGTCGGTAGAAGAGCCTATCGTCTGCCGGCCGTCGCTCTTCCCGAAGAAGGCACAGCACCGCGGGAAGAGGTAGAAAGCCCCATCGGGGCGGTTGACCTCCAGGCCCGGTATGTCGCTGGCCAGCCTGACGATAAGGTCGCGCCGCTGCTGGAAAGCCTGCCGCATATCCTCCACGCACTGCTGACTGGCCTGATAGGCTCGCAGGGCTGCCTGCTGGCTGATGGAGCCGGGGCCACTGGTGTACTGGCCCTGCAGCTTGCTCATGGCTTGTGCGAGCCATAGGGGAGAAGCCGAGAAACCGATGCGCCAGCCTGTCATGGCGTAGGCCTTGCTCACACCGTTGATGAGGATGGTGCGCTCTTTCATGCCTTCCGAAAGAGCGATGCTGGCATGCAAGCCTGTATAGTTGATGTGCTCGTATATCTCGTCGGAGACGACGTACAGTCCTTCGTGCTGCACAACGACCTCAGCCAAGGCCTCCAATTCGGCCTGCGTATAGACGCTCCCCGTGGGGTTACAGGGCGAACAGACGATGAGCAGCCTGGTACGTGGGGTGATGGCGGCCGCCAACTGCCCGGGCGTCATCTTGAATCCCTGTTCGAAAGTGGTTTCGACGACCACGGGATTGCCGCCGGCCAGCTTCACCATCTGGGGATAGCTCACCCAATAGGGAGCGGGGATGATGACGTCGTCGCCCTCGTCGACAAGGGACAGGATGGCGTTGCACACACACTGCTTGGCACCGTTCGACACGACGATCTCGGCTTTTGTGTATTCAAGCCGATTCTCCATTCTGAGCTTTTCCACGATGGTTTCTCGCAGATCGGCATAGCCAGGAACGGGCGAATAGCGCGTATGATTGTCATGGATGGCACGGATGCCTTCTTCCTTGATATGTTGCGGCGTGTTGAAGTCGGGTTCTCCCACACTGAGGTTGATAACGTCGATTCCTTGAGCCTGCATATCGCTGCTTTTCTGCGACATGGCGAGCGTGGCCGATGGCGAAAGTCGATTGATGCGTTCTGATAAATGCTTCATGCGATAGTTTGTTTTTTTGCGTCTATACCTATTTATATTTAGGGGCATGGATGATGGACTTCCACGTTTCCGGATAAGTAAGACGCTGCAAATATACACAAAATTTTCGAAAAAAGAAACGAGGGATGAAAAAAAATGAACATTTTTCCCGCCGACGACTTGCATGCCGCGGTGGGAGAAGGGGAAAGATGTTCACAGAGATGGTTTCTGAGCTTGCCGGAGATGGTTTCTGAGAGTGTCAGAGATTATCTCTGATGGTATCGCAGATAATCTCTGATGGTATCAGAGACCGTCTCTCGTAGCGGGCAAATTACAAATTCGCCCGAACTTTTAGAAAAGAGCAGAAGTGGCAGGTGTCACGCAGAAAGACGGGGGTCGAATCCTTATTGTGACACTTGGTCTCAAACGGCCTCTTCTGCGCTCGAAAAGAGGCAACTGCGCACGCAAAAAGGGCGACCAAACAACCAAAAAGGGCATCTACCTGACCGAAAAACACCACCTACTGAGCACAACACGAGTTAACGAATGCAAAACTAATGTTAAGCAACCTTTCGCAGAAATCAAGAAAAGCCCCGAAAACGTCACAATGTCACAATGTCACAATAACATTTAGTACCTAACACATGCAGAGTGGATAAAAAATCGAAAATTTTACCGACAGTATTATATATTATATATATTATTATAATTATATATACTTATTATATATACTATTTAATTTTCGTTATATGTGATTTAACGCGATTTTTGCAAAGTAGTTGGCGTTTTTGCTTGTACAGATGCACTTTTTGCTTCAAGACATCGCGTTTTTCGAGGTCTTGTCTGCGCTATCCTAAACAAACTGATAAACACTTGTTAACGTTTCAAACCATGAAAGGTACTAATCTTATTGTGACATTGTGACATTTTATAGGGTAGCATTCCCCATTTTCCTCATCCACTTCTCAGAGAGCATGCGCCAAAGGAAGATGCTTCCGCGGAAGGTCAGTTCGACAGCCATAGCGAACCATACGCCTCGCAGTCCGTAGCGGGGAGCCAACAGGGCAGCCAGCGAGAGGCGCACCATCCACATCGAGCAGAGGTTCATGATGGCAGGCTTCAGCGTGTCGCCCGCACCCACACAGATGCTGTAGCACACGATGGAGGCGGCAAACATCGGTTCGGCGAAGGCTTCGATGCGAAGGGCGGCAGCTCCGAGGTCGATGATCTCCTGGACGGGTGTCATCAGGGCCATCAGCTGTGGGGCCGTGATGAACATCAGGATGCCCATGACGAGCATCACGATCATGCCCGACGACACGGTGAGCCGTGCAAACGAGCGGCACAGGTCGCGTCGTGCTGCTCCGATGCTCTGTCCTATCAGCGTCGTGGCAGCCTCGCCAATGCCGTAGCCGGGCATATAGCACACACTCTCAGCCGTGATGGCGAACGTGTTGGCAGCGATGGCGATGTTGCCCAGAGGGGCCACGATGATGGTGCTTACAATCTGCGCGCCCCCCATCAGAACCGACTGCAGGGCCATCGGAGCGGCTATGCTGAGCGCATTGCGCACATAGTTCCAGTTGAAGAAGCGGCGCAGGTTGGTCTGCACGTCGTTGTTGACACTGCCGAAGAGGGCGAGCATCTTGTTGCGGTAGAGGGCGATGTAGGCTTGCACCGCTCCGCCAATGACGATAGCGAGCGCCGTTCCCAAGGCAACACCCAGCACACCGAGGTGGAAGATGAAGATGAAGATGAAGTTGAACACCACGTCCATGATGCACATCACAACGCTCATGACGCTCGGTGTCCGCATGTCGCCCGAGCATTTCAGCATGGCACCCGACAGTCCCGACAGCTGGAAGAAGGGGATGATGCAGGCGAAGACGCCGAAGTAGATGCTGGCATCGCGGGCAATATCCTCTCCGCCCCCGAGCCAATAGGGCAGGAAGGGCGCTATGGAGATGCCGACGAGGGCGACGAAGAGAGCGAAGAGCAACGTGCAGAGCAGTCCATGACGGAACACGTGACGCGCCTTCACCAGGTCGTTGGCACCGATGAAGTGGGCCACCTGAACGGAGAATCCCATCGAGGCAGCGTTGGTCAGTCCGCCGATGAGCCATGTCGACGACTCCACCAGTCCGCAGGCTGCCGCAGCCTCCACGCTGATGCGCCCCACCATTGCCTGGTCGATGAAGAACATCACGACGCTCGTCAGCTGCGCCAAAATAGACGGAATGCTCAGCTGAAAGACCAGCCTGAGCTTGTCGTGGCGTGTCATCTGACGGCCTTCGCGTATCTTCAGGAGCAGTGCTTCACTCTCTTTTTTCGAAAACATGGGTGCAAAATTACGAAATTATTCCGACATACAACACATCAGCCCGATTATTTCGCTCTTTCTGCGAAAAAAGAATCCCGTCTGCCTAAGGAGGGAAGCAGACGGGTCGTTTTACCTTAATAATACCTATCTATTGCAATCTTTTTTACCTTCTCTATTGAAGATTCAATGTAAAAACATTACAAATCTTATCAATTTGATACTGCAAAAGTAGAATAAATATCTTTTTGTCGTATACATTCATGACGATTATTTGTCATTTTGCCCTGTTTTCTTGACCCATATCAAGAGAACAGTTGCTATTAGAGGCATCTTACTGTATTCCCCAGTAGTTCAGGTTGAGCTCTTCCTGCACGGTAGCCTCGATGTCGTCGGGCAGGTTGCAGAAGAAGTCGATGCCCGTCCGCTCCTCCAGTTCGTTCACGGTGATGGCATAGTCTTTGGGCTTCGCTTTGGTGATGCTCTGCGAGGTATGCTCCGTCCAGAAGGCGATGGCATGATACTGCCCGGCTTTGTAGCAGAGCACAGCCATGTAGAAGTATTTCGGCACGAGCAGGTGGGCACTGGTCTTCGTGCTGTTGGTGTAGCCGAGGATGTCGTCGTCGTTATCGATGGTGCCGGCCTTTACGACGTAGAGGGTGTCGCGGAAGGTAGCGTTGTTGCCCCATCGGTTGACGGTATTCTCCAGTGTCTGCCACAGTCCGCCATTGTGCGCCTGGTATTGCGGATGGGCATTGCTCATGTAGAACGTCTGCTTGTTCTGGTCCTCCGAGCTCTGGCGGTCGTTCGACATGCACATGTGGCCACGCGAATAACCGCTGCCAGTGAAGTCGGCATAGTGTGTCTGGTAAGCCTTGGGGATATCGGGATCGTCGTACCAGTCGCTGTTACGCCCCACCCCATTGTCAGGAATACCGTCGTGGAACTCGTAGCAGGTCCACCGCTGCGATTTCTTCGTGCAGTCCCATTCGATCGAGTAGGTGATGCCATATTCTTCCGTCTGCTTGACAATCACCAGGTTGTTGTCCGTATCTTCGTTCAGGTGCGGATATTCTAGTCGCCAAGCCTCCGGGGCATCGAGCGTCGGGTTGCGGTTGAGGTTGGTTGCCACGACAATCTCTTCGTAGATCTCGCGGATGCGCAGGTTGCGCACCTCCCACGTTGCCGAGCTGCCGCCGCACGAATAGTAGAGAGCCACGACGACGGCACTCTCGCCGAGGAAGCGCTCGGGCAGCTGCCGTGTCCAGTCGTAGAAGGTTGCCCAGTCCTTTCCCTCCGTGAGCGAACCGGTGATGTCCGTCCATTCGGTCGTTGAAGCCTCGCCGGTGAAGTAGTCGGTGATGAGTACGCGGTTGGCCGTACCGCTACGCGCGTACCTTAATATATATTCGAACGACATCTCCACCTGCTTGGCACGGCTCATGTCCATGGGTTGCGAAATGAGATAGCTCTCCGACGGTGTGGTGTTTCCTCCGACATAGCCTGTAGCCTTGGCCGACGAGAAATCGATGACCCACGGCAGTCCCTTCGGTGTGTCGACGCTGAACGATCCGAACTCAGTATAGAATTTCTCCTCAGCATAGATGGTCGGTGCTGCCGTATAGGGCGAGAAGCTGGGTCGTGAGAGTGTCAGACTGTCGATGCGTTCCCAGGGGAAGGCATGGGTGCTGCGCGTGGTGGTCACCCAGAGGCTGTCCTGATTGCCATCCTGCTGAAAGAGGATGCACTCGATGGAGTCGACATCGTAGACGTGGAAGGTCTGCCCCTTGTTGACGTAGAGAGAGTCGGCGTTTTTTTCGAGGTGCGAGGTGCGAGGTACGAGGTACGAGATTACACCTGAGTGAGAGCAGTTTTCTCCCTCTTCACTATTCTCGCACCTCGCACCTCGTACCTCGTACCCCGATTGTCCTTCGTACCTCGAAACGCCAGAAGTCACCTTGACAGCCACACTGCCTGCCCTGACAACCAACATGCCTTCTGGCAGCTGAGCGGTGCTGAGCGTAGCATTGCCATGCACATCGGCTCGGGTTGAACCGACGAAGCGACCGTCAATCGTATAGGCCGCAACGGGAGTATAGGGTTCGAGCGAATGGAAAGTGATGCCGTCGCCCGTCGATTGCCATGCAAGGGGTGAGCCACTGGGCTGCCGATCGGTCCGAACGGGGAAGGAAGCGATCTCCGTAGGTATCGGCGGCAGGTCGGGCATCGTGTCGGTGAACGTTACCGTGGCGATGTCACGGCGGTCGAACGTATATTCCGCATCGGCCGTTCTCACCATCATCTCATAGTCGGCAAACTTCAGCACAGGCCGCTCGGCAAGCTGCAGCACCGTGAGCTGCTCGTTGGTGGCTGTGACAATCATATAGACCTTCGCCTGTCCGCAGAGCGGGAGGAGGGTCAGCAAAAACAATATGCCTTGTAAAAATCTATTTCTATTCATCGTCGTATTTATTGATTTAACTGCAAATATATTCCGTATGTCCTCGTCATCCCTCTTTTCATGACAGGGTAACTAATTTCTGAAGAGCATCGATGAAAGCTTCGGCTCTCGGCATCAGATAATCAACCGTTGCCGCATCGTTATACACATAGTCATCGTAATCACTCGAATGCCTTCGGTTAAACAGGTCACCGAACGTTGACCCGTGCTCTACTTCCAAGAGCCCTGTCCGAACAAACTCTTTGGAAAGCATCGTCTTTACCCCATCGTGTGTCAAGGCTTGGATCCCCCTTGACACCAGCAGGCCGCTGGCTGCATAAAAGCAACAATAATAGAGCCTATTGATAGCTGCATTATAATACTGACCCTCGCGAAGATATTTTGCTTCAGCCAATGTTTCATGCGCTCGTTCAAACCTGTATGCCACGAGGTCTGAACGTTGTTCTGGAGTAAGGCCTTGCTGTTTCATAACGTCACCCCCTCTCTACATACATTTAGGTAAAAAGGCGTGATGAGCTTCTTGTTAACCCATTCGTCTTTAGGGAGAATCATGGAACTGATGACAACACCTGTTTCCAACTCTATTTCATAAAGTTTCTTCACAATGTCATAGTGTTTCTCAGGAGTGATATTCTTCTCTGGAAGCAACAAGAGCAGATCAATATCACTGTTGGGATTCGCATCGCCACGCGCTTCCGAACCGTAAAGTATAGTCTGCCCAGTTGGGTTTATACTCTTGGTTACCTTCCTGATTTGTTCAACCACTTCCGTTCTCCTCATCGCTTTGTTATTGCTTTTTCGCTGCAAATATACAACTTTTTATCGAACGAACCAAATGATTATGCACTTTTTTTCAATAACCAGCCTTGACGGGACATTGTTCAGGAAAACGCAATCCGCCTGTAGGGTCGCGATGTATCACGTCTGATATCGCTGACGGACGCGACACGTTGCGTCCCTACTTACGCTCCATACCGCTTAGGTGCAGCACGGGTTGTGAGCCGCGCATATCGGAGGCGCTCCATCGGATGGTCACCGTCTTTTCCTCACCAGGCATGAGATGGAAATAGTTGTCGGAATAGCTGACGGGAAGAATCTGTTCGCCATCTTCCGACTTGAGGTTGAGACGGAGCATCAGTGCCGGATAGGGAGAGTCGTTGCGCAATATAGCCCGACAAGATTCCTTCTCCCACTGGATGGTGGTAGCGACATGAGCCTTGGGCAGAGAGAGCAAAGCCTGCCACGACTGGTCGTCGGCACTTCTGACGTAGGTATTCTCAGAGAGCGTGTTGCCCTGCTCGTCTTTTGCGACGAGTCGCAAGAACCACACATCGGTGAGCCGTTTGGGTTGCTTCACCTTCATGCAGCGCAGGGTGGCGTCTTCGTGGATGCGCATCTTCTTTTGCTGTCGTTTCAACAGCTGGCCGTTCATGTCGTATATCTCCATGCCGACACGCAGCTTTTTATGCGTACCACCACGCGTGCTGACCAGTTCGATGCTGTCCGTCAGGGGGTTCCATTGCACATGAAGCGGCTCGCAGGCTTTCTTACAGGCGAAGAAAGCCGCGGTAGGGTCGAAGAAATAGTCGTAGGTTTGCCACACCATCGAGGGGAAGGCAGGATGGCTCATCCAGATGATGAGCCCCGAGCGCGTCAGGTTGTTCGACTCGAACATGGCCCGGTAGCCGTCGTAGTTGACCCATTGCGCCCATTGCGTGAAGGTCTTGGCGTTGTCGGGCCATCCGAACATGCCCTCCATGAGGGCGTTGAACGTCTCGCCGCGCTGTGCTCCCTTCATCGTGAAGTCGTGCTGCCCCCAGAAGTTGCTCTGAGGCCACAGGTGCTCAGGGCGCAGGGTGCGACAAAGGCTCTCGTAGTTCATCACGTTGGGCATGCCGCGCTCGGTGTGCAGCTTCAGCATCGGTCGCTGGAAATATTCTTTCCTGGGCAGTGCGTTGTAGGGACCGTGCCCCCCTACTCCATCGTCGGCCGAGCTGGGAATATACACCATGTCGGGATGGTGGTCGGCAACCAGCTGGCGGAGCTGTTCGTTGAGCGTTGCAGGAGGATAGCCCTCGTTGCGCCCACAGTAGAGTGCGAGGCAGGGATGCTGGCGTATTCTCTTGAGATAGTCGGTGGCGTTGCGCATGAACATCAGCTCGTCGTCGGGATTCGGTCCGTCGGAAGGGTTGGCCAACCAGAAGTCTTGCCACACCATGATGCCATGACGGTCGCAAGCCTCATAGAACTCATCGTCGCCTGTCTGCCCCACCCAGTTGCGTATCATCGTGAAGTTCATCTGCCGATGATAGTCGACGGCGATGTCGTATTCGCGGCCGCGGTAGTTCAGATTGTGTTCCGAGAAGCCCCAGTTGCCCCCGAGAGGAACAAAACGTCGGCCGTTGATGTAGAGTTTCAGGGCCGTCAGCGTGTCGCTATAGGTAACTTGCCGAATGCCGGCTTGGTATTCGAGGCGCGCTTCTGTTTCGAGGTGCGAGGTACGAGGTGCGAGGTGCGAGATTACTTCAAAACCTGCCTTATATAAATAAGGTATACCGTAGCCGTTGGGCCACCAGAGGTGCATCTGCCGGTTTTTCAGCTGGGGGAAGTCATCGGGCGAGAAGGCCACCTCGCGCTCTTCATGTGGCTGCAACTCTACGGACTGTTCAAACCGAATGTCGCCTATCCATCCGTGAAGCCCTATTTGCTGTATGGAGTCGGTATGATTGCTGACAACGACAGAGGGTGTCATCGTTGCCGTACCGTCGTCGCCATTGACAGCCTCCACCTTCGAAAGAAGGAGAGGATCGCTGAGCGAAACACCATCGTTGGCCGACAGGTAGACATCGTTCCAGATGCCCATATTGCGACCGCGGACGGTAGAAATCCAGTCCCACCCGACAGAGGCATGGAACGTAGGATTGTCGGCTCCGAGGATGCCACCGTTGAAGCCCGTGTTTAGTGCGTTCTTCTCTTTCACCCCACCATAATTCCTGTTGTTGACGATGCGCACAGCCAGCACGTTGTTGCCTGCCTTGAGCCATCGTGTGGCATCGAAGACTCCCCGATGGAAGGCTCCCTCGATACGACCCAAACAATGGCCGTTGAGCCACACATCGGCCTTCCAGTTGATGCCGTCGAAATGGAGCATGACATGCCGCCGCGAAAGCAACTCTTCGGGCACCTGGAAGGTCGTGCGATAGATGAACGGCTGACGGAAGAACGACTCGGAGATCATCATCAGCTCGTCGTCGTAGTTGGGATTGGGGATAGCCTCGACGTTGAGATAGCTTGTCAGGACGGTGGCAGGCACTGTGGCCACGATGCCTCCGAAAGAACGTCCCTCGCTGGTGTCTTCCTGCGAGAGCTGCTCCATCAGTCCGCCGTAGTTGGTCCACTCGTGGCGCAGTCGCCATGCACCTCCGTTGAGCGAGTAAGTGCCGTCGGGCCGCCAACCTTCTAAAGGATGCTCCTGAGCGACGAGACCTCCGCGCCCCCACACCTCGAGCTCGCTCAGCGCATAGCGTTGGAGACAGTTGTCGGCGGTAGTCCTCACGCGGACATAACGCCCATAGACGGGTTGCGGCAGGTTGACGACAGCCGTCTTCTCCAAACAGAGACAGCGTCGGTCAGACTGATGTGCCGAAGCCGTCGTATCGTTCAGGCTGCTGATGGTCGTCCAGTCCTGATTGTCGTCGGACAGTTCCACCTTCCATTGTGCTGGAGCCATGAGCCAGAAGGCCTTCAGCTGGCTGATTTCGGAGCTTCGGCCTAAATCGACCGTCACCCATTGTTCCCCACCGCCATCGCTCATCCAAGCCGAGCAGAACTGCGACGACGGCATCAAGTCGACGCGTTGGCCACGATAGAAGGCACGCACCTCCGTAATCGACCACAGAGCGGCTCCCTCCATGTCGAAATGGAGGAGAAGATCGTCGACAGTCCCCACAGTCTGCTGATCCAAGCGGCAGCCTATCGTCAATCGTCGCACCCCCATCTTCGTCGACTCCGTCTGCTTGTTCGGGTCGGAGTGCACCCGATAGGGCAGCAGTTCGCCAGGAAGGTCGTCACCCTCCTCGACGAACAGGCTGTGCCGGTCGTCGTCGTCAGAAATTCGTATGCGATAGCCGCTGACAGCCTTGCTATCGTCGTAGACCACTTGTGCCGAGATATTGAGACTGTCGAACAAGGTGGTGTGGTTCCACAGAAAATGAATCCACGGATGAGGTCCGTTGAGCGAGTTTCGCGAGTATTCGTTGCCGTCGATGCAGCTTTCGCGGTCGTACTTCAGAAGGGGGCCTTCAGATGTTTCCACCCACCAGAAGCCCAGCTTCGAAGTGGTATAGCCGTCGGTGACGAGCTGCGCCGTCAGGTTGTAGTCGTGGCTCGACGAGTGCCAGGCACGTCGGTGAAGCGCAAGGTTGCGGTAGGTGGTATCGCCAACGAGCGTCGGGGCGAAACATTCAGCGGGGTTTCCGGGATAGATGCCTATGCCACGTGAAGGGTCTTCATCGGCACGAGCTGAAGAAGACAGGGTAAGCAGCATAGCGAGAAGGAGAGCTTTCAGCATATCGTATTGTTGTTTTAGCGATGCAAAGATAATGATTTTCCGCGAAACGACGCACATTGCAGGGAGAAAAGTTTGTTTTTTCGGTGATGAAACGAAACAACCCCGACTCGTTTTTTATGATAGAAACGAAACAACCCCGACTCACGCCGGGGCTGTTTCTTTTCATTTCAGAATGTTAAGTACAATTAGTTAATATATAGCACTTTGTTTCTTGGAATCTTTATTAAGGCATGCAAAGGTAAGAAAAACTGACGACATGCTTTCGAACGGAAGTAATTATTTGACAAAAAATCAACGTAAACGTTTACATTTGTATCATTTCCTTTCAATTTGAAAGTTAGAACCGTCAGAAAGACATTTTTACGCGACACTACTGTTTTTTTCGGGAAACATACCAAAGCTGCTACGTAGGAGGTCACGCTTCCTAGCGTGACACCTGCCACGTTATTGCTACTTATGTGCTGTTGCGACGCTGGGAAGCGTCGCCTCCTACATGTGCCACTTATGCGCTGGTGCGACGCTGGGAAGCGTCGCCTCCTACTGTTGTACCACCTTCCTGCCGGACATCACGATGACGCCACGATACGAACTGTTCACCCGCTGGCCATTGAGGTTATAGACGACTGATGGCTGGTGGGTGTTGGGTGATGGGTGATGATGGATGGCTGTTGCGGATTCACCTACAACCGATGGAAGACCGAAGCCGCCCATCGCATTGGCGGCTTTGATGCTCAACACGTCGCCATCGTCGGTTGCTAAAGCATACTCCGTGGCATCGACTACCAAAGCCTCGAATACGTCGTTGCGGAAGATGGTGTATGCCGTGGCTCCCTCTACGGGCTCCCAACTGAGCTTGCCGTCGGCAAGAGTGGCCACGGGCGCGTCGAGCAGAACGGTGAGCAAAGAGGGCTGCCAGTCGGCGAACACCTTGTCAAGCGCGTATGCCGATGCCTCCTCGTCGGAGAGTATCGTCTGTTGCTCGTTGACCACACCGCCATGACTGAAGTTGACAACGTTGGAGGCTGGCGACACCACGTTGCCATCGCTGTCGACGCTGCGATATTCGTTGAAGTCGTCGGCCACCACGTTCATTCCTTTTGGCGTGAAGCGCGACGCGATGATCTCGTCGGGCTGCAGCATGATGGTGTTGAGGTAGGTAAGCTTCGGCTTGTAGTCCCATGCTCTGCCAAGGTTGAAATCCTTCGCACGGTTGTCGATGGTACAGCCGTTCATGACATAGCCTGTCTGTACATTGGCTGCCGTATTGGGAGCAGCGATGGTAGCACTTCCGTTCTTCGGCTGGGTTGCCGAACGACTCTCGCAGACGAAGGTGACACCGTTGAAGTAGACATCGCCGCTGCCGCAGAGGAAGTCGACGCATCCGTGAATCTCACCGCCTTCGAAATAGAACTGGTGGTCGCTGTTGCTGTAATAGGTGTCCTGATACGACAGCAGACGCACGTTCTTGCAGATGGTGCGACTGCTGTTGCGTTCCCAGAGCGCCACGGCAACGCCTTTCGCTCCGGCATTGTAATAGTCGAAGTCGTTCTGCAGGGTGAGGTCCTGCAGGTAGAGCTGCGTGCCCATATTGCGCAGGGTGGCATTGCTCTGGATTCCCTCGATGGTGGGCGTGTTCTTGATGACAACCCCGTCGCGGCTCTCTCCGACGATAGAGATATTGTGTCCCGAGACGGTGGTCAGCACGGCATCGCCCAAGTCGTAGAGACCGTTGGGCAGGAAGATGAACGACCGCTGGGCATCGGTAGCGCTGTTCTTCGCATTGACGATGTCGAGCGTACTGAGCAGGCTCGAAACGTCGCCAGCCTTCACCTCATACCAGTTGCCTTGCTGCACGAAGGGCGGTTCGCCCAGGTTCATGATGGTCAGTTGGTGGAGATACGACGTACCGCCGAAATTGACCGTCAGCACGGCTGCCTCGCCGTCGTAGTCGAATATCGCTTGCTGTCCGTCGGTGGCTGCTTTGTCGTTCTCGATGGTGGCCAAGAGGTTGCCGTCGGCATCAGTCAGCGTAATGGCATTGCCCTTCGAATAGGCACAGAGCGAGAGGATGATCTGCGCCTTGCCGCCTACGAGCAGTTCTATCTTGTCACCACTGACGAAGTCCCAACCGTGGGTGGTGTCGTGAAATTTCCCATTGCCGAAGGGGTTGAAAGCCTCGTGATCCTCAGCGTAGAAATAGGGATCCTTCAGGTTGAACGTATAGCGTGCCGTGGGACTCATCGTCTCGATATCGGTGGCCACGGCAAAAAGGTCCATATCGCCGACAATGACTTCGTCGACCGTCAGCTTACGCCCACCTTCTGCCGAGACGAACCATCCGCGCACCTTCTGCCCGTTGGCCGCCATGGCATCGGCATAGTCGAAGGCGAACGTACCGATGGAGGCATCCTTCTCCACCTGTTGCGTACCCATTGCCGTTCCGTCCGTATTGTAATAGGTAAGGGTGTAGTCGGGTTTGAAGGTGAATGTGGCAACATAGAGGACGGTCGTTTCGTCGGCTGTGACAGGTATCGTCACCACCATATCGTCGCCGGCAGGTGTGTAGGTGATGTCGCCCACCTGGCCATAGGCCGCCGTGACATTGGTCAGCGGATTGTCCTCGCCCACCATCGGCACCGTCTTGCTCAGTTCGATGGTTGTCTGGTAGTTGCCTTCATCGTCTTGCGTGAAGATGTCACCAGCTGTGTAGGTCACGCCATTGGCAGTGAACTGATCCAGCGACGGCTCGCCGCTGAGGTCTACCAGTCCGTAGATCTTCATGTCGACCATATAGGCGTTCTGTTCGAGGTTGAAGTTGGTGAAGCGCAGCTGAACGTTCGTGCGGTTCACCTCCAACGTATGCGTCTCGCCGCTTTGTGTGGCGATGGACTGGTTGAAGAGTTTCACCCAGTCGTCATCGCCGTCGCCTTTCACGGCAACGACCCATCCACGAGAGCCACCGGTGGCAGCCTGCGTGAACTCGAATTTTGTGACGGAGGCTAATGGTGATGTCACCACCGAAGGCTCTGCCGTGCTATATTCGCCCGGATATTTGGCTGACTGCATGTAGCCCGTATAGGCAGCGAATTTCGACTGGTTGCCAGCAGGATCGGCACCCACACCGTTCAGGGTGAACGTGAGCGTCTCCTTGCTATACTTCGTCTTGACCTCCACCACCTCGTCGGTGGCTTTCTTGCGGTCGATGGTAGGCCAGTCGGTGAAGTCGGTGGCATAGAGTTGTTTCTCTTGTGGCTCCCCCTCCACCTGTTGCTGCATTCCGGCATAGGCCGCTCCTGCTGCCATCAGCAGCATGAGCAATAGTGATGTAAACTTGCTGTTCATGATTGTATAGGTATTGATGTTGGTGCAAAAATAGCAAAAAACGACAGGATCGACGCACGACAAAGAAAAAAAAGAAGAAATATCAACGTAAAGGTTGTCGTACCAGGATAGCCTCTCCTTTTCAAATAAAAAGGCAAAAAAAGCAAAAAGTTACGAAAAAGATGCAGTTTTTCCGAAGAATGTTTGGTCGTTTCAAATAAAACCTCTACTTTTGTGCCGCATCTTTGACACAATGTCAATCTATCGTATTTACTAACAATTAACATATTTGTTTAACTCATTAAAAAACATACCATGAACGTAGAGAAAATCATGCAGGCTCTGGAGCAGAAGCATCCGGGCGAAGCAGAGTTCTTACAGGCAGTAAGAGAAGTGTTGAACTCAATCAAGGACGTTTACAACGAGCATCCCGAGTTTGAGAAGGCTAAGATTGTGGAGCGCATCGTAGAGCCGGAGCGCATCACTACTTTCCGTGTGCCTTGGGTGGACGACAAAGGCGAAGTGCAGGTGAACATCGGTTATCGCGTGCAGTTCAACAGCGCCATTGGCCCGTACAAAGGTGGTCTCCGCTTCCATCCGTCAGTGAACCTCTCCATCCTGAAGTTCCTCGGCTTCGAGCAGACATTCAAGAACGCTCTGACAACGCTCCCGATGGGTGGCGGTAAGGGTGGTTCCGACTTCGCTCCCCGCGGTAAGAGTGATGCTGAAATCATGCGTTTCTGCCAGGCTTTCATGACAGAACTGTACAAGGTGATTGGTCCGGATATGGACGTTCCCGCTGGTGACATCGGCGTAGGCGGCCGCGAGATTGGCTACCTCTTCGGAATGTACAAGCGTCTGACCAGCCAGTTCCACGGTGCCACGCTGACCGGTAAGGGTCTGGAGTGGGGTGGATCGATCCTCCGTCCCGAGGCAACAGGCTTCGGCGCTCTCTATTTTGTTGACCACATGCTCAAGAGCCATGGCCTCGACATCAAGGGCAAGACCGTTGCCATCTCTGGTTTCGGTAACGTCGCTTGGGGTGCTGCCAAGAAGGCTACCGAGCTGGGTGCTAAGGTTATCACAATCTCTGGTCCCGACGGTTACATCCTCGACGAGGCTGGCCTCAACGAAGAGAAAATCGCTTACATGCTCGAGCTCCGCGCCAGCGGCAACGACATCGCTGCTCCCTATGCAGAGAAGTTCGCAGGTGCCAAGTTCTTCGCAGGCAAGAAGCCTTGGGAAGCTAAGGCCGACATCTATCTGCCTTGCGCTACTCAGAACGAGCTCAACGGCAACGACGCCGACGCTATCCTGGCCAACAAGCCTATCTGCGTAGCCGAGGTTTCGAACATGGGTTGCACAGCCGAGGCTGTCGACAAGTTCATCGAGGCTAAGCAGCTCTTCGCTCCTGGCAAGGCTGTCAACGCCGGTGGTGTTGCTACCTCTGGTCTGGAGATGACTCAGAACTCTATCCGCCTGGCTTGGACAGCCGAGGAGGTAGACCAGAAGCTGCACCAGATCATGGCCGGCATTCACGAGCAGTGCGTGAAGTACGGTCAGGAAGATGGCTACACCAACTACGTGAAGGGCGCCAACATCGCCGGCTTCATGAAGGTGGCT
>Ga0310695_10002528_pt1 | contig 38351 bp, 33 predicted proteins | sample RumenRJG_04DNA_FD_203882 | JGI IMG/M metagenome (GOLD analysis project Ga0310695, IMG submission 203882) | Bovine rumen microbial communities from Lethbridge, Alberta, Canada - RJG_04 (v2) (version 2) | ecosystem: Host-associated > Mammals > Digestive system > Stomach > Rumen | place: Canada...
TTTTGTTCGCAAATCATATAAAAAACTTACGAAAATCAAACATTAACCCCAAATAATATAACATTGTTATCAAATAAGCAAAATAATAAAAAGTTTCATCCGAAATATGTTAAGTTTCTAGGAATGGAAAATTCAAGAAAATAAATGTATTTTCTCAAAACACCATTAATATTAACCCAATAATCTAATCAAAGGAATGATAATTAGGACTTTCATTAGTGATTAACAAATCATGAGGATGTGACTCTTTTATACCGCTACTAGTAATTCTAACAAATCTGGCTTTTTGTTTCATATTAGCAATATCTTCAGCTCCACAATAACCCATTGAAGATTTTAAACCGCCAACTAATTGGAATAAAATTTCTGCAATGGTTCCTCTATATGGTACTGCACCTTCAATTCCTTCAGGAACATATTTTGTGTGGTTCATTTTACTTTTAGAACCTTGGAAGTATCTGTCAGCACCACCATCAAATTCACTTGTCATAGCTCCCATAGATCCCATTCCACGGTATTTCTTATATTGTTTTCCATTCATAACAACAACATCACCTGGAGCTTCGAAAGATGCTGCAAGTAAATTACCTAACATTACTGCATCTGCACCTGCACCAATAGCTTTTGCTACATCACCAGAGTATCTGATACCACCATCTGCAATAACAGGAACTCCTGAACCTGCGGCTACATCAGCAACGTCAGAAATCGCAGTAAGCTGCGGTACGCCAACACCTGCTACAATACGGGTTGTACACATTGAACCTGGACCGATACCTACTTTAAGTGCATCCACACCCATTGAAATTAAGTCTTCAGCAGCCTCAGCAGTTGCAATGTTACCGACACATAATTCAGCATCGATTTCTTTTTTAATCTTTTTAGTGAATTCAACTACATTCATATTATGAGCATGAGCACAGTCAATTGAAATAATATCTGCACCTGCTTTATCAAGTGCTTTTGCACGTTCCAAATCAAATGGTCCACAAGCTGCAGCAACTAAATATTCACCATTTTTATCACGTGCAGCATTAGGGTATTGTGCTTGATTTAAAATATCTTTAATAGTAATTATTCCCACTAGTTTACCATCAGAAAGAACAGGTAACCTTTCTACTTTATTTTCATAAGCGATATTTAACGCTTCTTCAGCAGTGATTGGTTCTTCAACAGTAACAACATCAGAAGTCATAATATCTTTAACTGTTTTATTAGGATCTGATTTCATAACTGGCCTGATATCCCTTTTAGATATAATACCAATGATTTTATCACCATCAACAACAGGAAGACCACTGATTAATTCATCTTGCATTTTATTTTGAACATCCAATATAGTTGAATCCGGAGTAATAGTTACAACATCCCGAATAGTAATATCTTCAGCGGATTTAACTTTTTTAACTTCTTCAACTTGTCTTTCCAAGGATAAATTTCTGTGAATTACTCCAATACCACCTTCCTGTGCCATAGCTATAGCAAGCTTTGATTCAGTGACAGTATCCATAGCAGCACTTAAAATTGGTATATTTAACTTAATGCCTTTAGATAATTCGACAGTAGTATCAATATCTTTTGGCTCCACATAACTAGCATTTGGAGTAAGTAAAAAATCATCAAAGGTATATGACAATCTTGCTTCTTGAACTTTTTTAGAAAACATTAAAAACACCTACTTAAAATGAATCGCATAATTTTTTAAGCTCATTTACAGCAGTATGATGTATTTTACCAGTATTACGGTCACCGCCAATGCAAGCAGCTCCTCTAATACCAACTACATCACAACCAATATCATGTAATGGTTTTAATTGATCTTTTTTAACAGATCCTGCAAGAGCAGTTTTTAAATTATAACTATGAGCTTCTTCTACAAATTTAGTTAACTTATCAATATCCAAATAATCAAATAAAGTATGTCCATCTTTAACAGCAGTATCCAACATTGCTAAATCACAGTTTGCATCACGAGCTACTTTTGGAATTTCCATAGGATCAACAGCACCAACACGATGAGCATCAGCATATCCTGCAGCTACAACAATAGTATCTGGACTTACATCTTTAACAGTTTTAGATACATTTTTCATGACTTCAACAGCTTCATCGTAATTTTTGGTTCCGTATAATCCTACTTTAATGTAATCTGCTCCTGAAACATGAGCACCCATTGCTGCAAGAGAAACAGTGCCTGGCTTATACGGCACATCGCCTAAAGTAGCACTCACTAACTTATCTTTGGGAGTTAATTCCCTAATCTCTTTAATGACCCAAGGGAAATTAGCACCTAAAGATCCTTCTTTAGGATTTTTAACATCAACAATATCTGCTCTACCTTTAATAGATTCAAGAGCTTCTTCATGGTTTATAGGACTAATTAATAGAAGCATGTATTTCCTCCGTTTATAATAATAAAATACTAAAATATAATATATTTATATTTGGTATTCTTTCTTTATAAGCATATGCATATTTTATGAACTATCTTTTCAATACAATTTATACAGATAATGAAAAAAATATCATTAATTATCAATTGATTCCATTATTTTAAAAATGACATCTAAAAAAAAAATCTTTTAAAAGATTTATTATGGTATTTTCTAGTATTTAATGAGTTGTTGTTTTAGATTTTGATTTTTTCGCACTTTATATAATTAATTTGATGCCATAATCTATTTCTCATTTAAACTGTAGAAAGAATCAAATATTAGAATCATTGTTTAGCGATAACTTTTTACTGTTATGTTTGGGTTGTTGGATCTAATCGACACTTCCTATGGTTTTTAAATAAAAAATAATAAATTTATATATACTCTATTTCATAATATTCCCTAGAGTTTAAAATCCAACTTCTGGGTACTTAAATTCTAAAATTTAAATGAATAAATTTAATTCAATGTCTACTTGTTCGAACATGTTTATCCTGTTGTAGACATTGATTTTAACTTGTTTTTGTTATTTTAATACACTAACTTTAATATTCAAAAAAAGTATTTTTAATATGGGGAATCGTTTTTACTTACATTATCCTTGATTTTTTCGTGAACTCTAGGATAAAAACCAACATCTGATGATAGTTTTCTCATGTTTTCAATTATTTCATTTGTTGGAATAGCTACAGGACAGTTAAGTGTACATAATCCGCATAAGGTACACATATAAAGGCCGGATTCGAAGCATGTCTCATCATCTTCAATGAATTTTGACATTGCAACGCCTCTTCCGCCCAAATAATTATTGAATCCAAATTCATTTCCAACTGCATTATATACCGGACAGTGGACAACACAGTTTCCACAACCAATGCACCATAAGCATTCTTCACTTGCAGAGCTTCTTCCATTATCTAAAAGAATCACTGCAACTTTTTTAGCACCATACATATTTTTCAATAATTTCTTTTCAATGTCTGCAGTTTTTGATGGGGCAGATATTACATTGATGTATGATGTTACATAGTTGCCTGTTGCATATACTGTTTCAAGTTTTGCAACGGAAATTGCATCTTCCAATGTAGGTACAATTTTATCAATTCCTGCTACAATTATATGCAAATCTTTTAGTGAAACTAGTGAAATATTACCCTCATTGTGAACCATTACACATGAACCTTCTTCTGATGCAATTGCATTAGCTCCAGATATACCTACATTAGCATTTTTCAATAAATTCAGTACATCTTCACGGACAAGCTCCATTATTTCACGGGGAATTGGATTAACATTGCTGTTTAAAGAATCATTGACAATATCTGTTATATCAGAAATATTTAGATGAGACGCAGGGCCAGTTGGATGAACGGGCTTATTATCTGTTTTTTTAAGTTGTAAAATTCTATCTCCCAAATCAGTTTCAACAACATTCCAATTTTTATCGGCCAAATTACTTTTTAAATCAATTTCGCCTAATGTATTGGATTTAGCCTTAGCAATTACCTTATTATCATAACCTTCAATCAAATCAAAGATAATGTTTACAGCATCCTCTTTAGTTTTTGCAAACTCAACATCAATACCATTTCGATTAAATGATTCAATGACCTGATTATATAATTCATCAGAATGTTGAATAGAATATTTTTTAATTTCACGAACTTTATCTTCCAACCTTTTAACCTGAGGTGAGTCTTTAATTTCAGATGATCTTGATTTAACTGTATTGAATGATTTTCTCATAGTTTCAAGTTCACTGTTCTTCATTAACATCACCATATTCAATTAAAAATTCAGTTAAGTCCAAAACATCTAAACCACGATTTTTTAAATTAAGCTTACAAAAAGGACATGAACTAACCAATAAATCAGCATTTGTGTCAATGGCCTGAGATATTCTTGAATCTGCCATTTCATCTGCAATTTCAGGATAAGCGGACTTTACTCCACCGCCTGCACCGCAACACAAACTATTCTCATGATTATTTTGCATTTCAACTAAATCAGCCACACTAGAGATAACATCTCTCGGTTCTTCAAATATGCTGCAGTGCCTGCCCAAATGACATGAATCATGATAAGTGACAGTTAAATCTTTTTTATTAAAATTTAATTTTTTATCATCAATTAACTCTTTTAAGAATTGTGAAATATGAATAACATCCAAACCTTCGTAATCCCGATTTAGAGTTTTATAACATCCTGCACATGAAGTTAATATTAACTCACCTGATAAAGCCTCGGTATTTTTTTGTATTTGACTTTGAGCTTCATCAATAAAGCCTGTTCTTAACAATACTGAACCGCAGCATTTTTCATCATTCAAAACTTTATAATCAACACCTGCAGATTTCAATAGCTTTTCTGTTGCATCCGCTATTGATGTTTCTTTTTCACGTGCAGTACATCCTCTGAAATATATCATAACTATTTTTCTTCCTCATCATCTAAACTAATTTCATTGCTTATTGCCACTTCTTTAACAATTTTATTTACATCATCTTCTAGTTTATCGAGTTTATAATATAATTTTACACCCAAATAAAATAAAAGCACTAATGCAACAATTATGATAAAATCAAGCCCTCTTGTAACTCCAAAAGCCTTTGCAAATACCATACTTGAGTCTGGAAATATGGAAAATATAATTACAAAAATCCAAATAATTGACCAGATAAAAAAAGAAGATAAGGACAGTTTTCCACTTCTGAATCTGAAAAAGAATACGATAATAGCTATTATAGCCAGTATTGGAAATAATATTGAATATATTAACATGATTACACCTTAATCAAACAGTTTATGTTTCATCATTTGAAATAGAATTTTTAATGCGACTTTAGAATTTGTTCCTTTTGACTGTGTTTCTGGAGTGTAAATGGTTTGAATAGTAACTTCTTCAAAAGGAATATCGTTATCATTAACTTCACGGATGAATTCGGAAGATATTAAATAACCTCTGGCATTGATTGTAATTTTATTTAAAGCATCGAATGTTATTGCTCTAAAACCAGTTTGAGAATCACTAACATCAACACCATAAAATATTTTTGTTAAAAAGTTCATTACTGCATTTGCAAAATTTCGGCTTTTAGGCATGTCTTTAAGTGGCCTTACACCTATAACGGCCTGAGCCCTGCCGGATACCAAAGGTTCTATTACGGCTTCCAAATCATCAGCAGAATGTTGACCATCTGAATCCATACTTACAACATATTTGGGATTGAATTTTAAAACAGCTTCAAAACCTGTTTGTGTTGCAACACCAACACCCCGATTAAGAATTAATGAATAAAGATGAATCCTATTGGGATATTTCCTTTTAGATTCTAGAATAACATCCAGTGTATTGTCTGATGATCCGTCATTAATAATGACCATATTGTATCCTTTCTCAGCAATAGCTTCAATTACTGGTTGAATCCTAGTTTCTTCATTATATGCTGGAAGAACCACATATGTAGCATTTTTGTCTTCCGCAGTTACTTTATATTCCATGTTACCCTCATAATGGTCCTGCATCTTCTTTACCTTCACGCATTCCCATGCCTGCTTCTTTTCTCATAGCTTTTCTATGATACATCATCTTAATTAAATTTTGCGCATGTTCACGAGCTCTGTTTTCTGCTAGTTTTTTTAACTCAACAGGATCTTCTTCTTCATCTTCATGGACAAAAACCTCTAAAATATGAGTGTTTGTCATTAATTGAGCATTTATAAGGCCTGTTGAAGCTTCATGAGCACACATTTTATCTTTCTCCATTGGTCCAGGCATTCCAAGTGCCATTACAATATCACAGTTTTCCTCTTCTATGAGGATTTTAGCAGTTACTGGCAAGTCTTTAACTCCAGGAACTGTTTGGCGAATAATTTTTAAATCATAAGCATTATTTTTAAGCTCATCTATAGCAGCTGATGCCATATCAAAACGAGCAAATGTTGTATCACAAATTCCTATCCTCATAAACTTCACCTTAAAAAAAAGTATGTTCATATTAATATATAACTATTTGTAAGAATAATTAAAAATAATACTAAAAATAAAATTAAAAAAAAATTAGTTTTTATTTATTAAAGTAAGAAACTTTTCCTTAGCTTCCTCAATTGTTAAAGGATAATCATTTTCCATGTCAAAACCTTCAGTTTCGAGTTGTTGGAATAATTCCGTTACAATAGGAATTTTTAAATGAGCCTTTTCAAGAACTTCCGGCTGTGAAAATATTGCTTTAGGTGTGCCTTCAGCAATCAATTCACCATCAACTAAAACAAATACTTTATTTGCATAATCCGGAACAAGGTCAACTTCATGGGTTGAAATTAGAATAGTAATTCCTTCATCATTAAGTTCTTTTAATAATTTTACTAAATTTTCTACACCCTGAGGATCAAGTCCTGCAGTCGGTTCGTCCAAAATCATGATTTCAGGTTTCATAGCCAAAATTCCTGCAATAGCCACTCTTTTCTTTTGACCTCCACTTAAATGATGTGGAGCTATTTTTTCAGTACCGCTCATTCCAACACGAGCTAAAGCCTCTTCAACCCTATCCTGAACTTCTTCCATAGACAAACCTAAATTTAAAGGCCCGAAAGCAACATCTTCCTCTACTGTAGGAGCAAAAATCTGATCATCGGGATTTTGAAAGACAATTCCTACCTTTTGTCTAAATTTAAGTAAAGATTTTTTATCGTATTTAAGTTCTTCACCATCAATGAAAACTTTTCCTTCATCAGGCTCGTATATCCCGTTTAAATGGAGAAACAAAGTAGATTTTCCAGCACCATTTTTACCTAAAAGAGCAATCATGTCACCTTCATCTATCTTTAAGCTAACTCCTTTTAGAGCCTGATAATCATTATTATAAGAATATTTCAAATTTTGAACTTCTAACATTTTAATTACTCCTGTTTTTTGGCTCATAAACTGGCAATTCACCATCATAACCTCTTGAATCAAGAGAATGCTGTAAAGTTTCACTTTTATCAAGAGACCTTAAAAATATTGTACTTGCAAGACCGCCCAATGATTTGAATGAAGTGGTATAAGAATGATAACCTAAGCGTGTCTGCTGTGCCTTTTGCATAGTATCTATTTCATTTAGGAATATAAATATTGAATTATACATTAAAAGCCCAATTTCAATAATAATTTTTGGAACTTTTAAAGTTGCAAGACAATGTAAAATTTTTGCTATTGGAGTTGTAAGTGCTAAAAAGCCTAAACAAGGCAAACATCCCATTACACGCATAAATGTGTAGACACCATAATGCAGGGAATTTTTTGTAACTACAATACCTAGTATTTTTGTATCATATATAACTTCACCGCTTCCAAAGAAAAATATTAAAAATATACAGGTTATTATAAGAAATGCCATTGGAATTGATAAGAATTTTAAATAAGACTTAAAAGCAATTTTAGCAATTGCTAAAATGACAATTGACATTATAATAAATACAATTACATCAAAATACAAATTATCCAGAGCTAACGTAACAACTAGCAGAATAATTGTTAAAAACAATTTAAAATAAGGATTTGTTTCTGTTAAAGCATTATTATGTGCTATATAATCCATATCAAACTTCATAAAATCACAAAAAAAGAAAAAAATAAGAAGATTAATTAATCTTCTTTACTTTTTTGACCTCTCCAGTATCCAAAGAAATAACCTATAATGATTGCTCCAATAGCAGCTTGAAGAGCGAATAATAAACTTTCTATTTCTCCACTAGGAGGTTCCCAAATTGCTGAAGCCCAAGGTTCATATTTACCGCCTTGTGATTCATTAATAGCTTCACCTGCTGCATCGTCTGCACCGCCAAAGTAACCGTCATCTTCACCATGACCATTGAATATTATTAATGGTGCAACGAAAAGTATTATACAAACGACAGCCAATATAATTAATGTTGTTTTATCCATAATATCACCTTATGCCTCTTTAGGAGCTAATACGCCAAGTTTATCCAATAATTTTGGTTTATATTCTTTTAATCTATCCCAAATAATTACTGTTAAAATACCTTCACCAATAGCCAATGGCACTTGAGTAACTGCGAAAATAACTAAAAACTTAGATAATGCAGATCCAAATGAAGGAGCTGGGAAAGCTAAAGCTAATTGGAATGAAGTAGCTACGTAAGTTAATAAGTCTCCTAAAAATGCTGCAAAAAATACTGCAACGGTGGAAGACATATTAGCTTTGATTAAAGCTTTATATACAGCCCATGCTACAACAGGACCTATAATACCCATTGAGAAAATGTTTGCACCTAAAGTAGTTAATCCACCGTGAGCAAGTAAAATTGCTTGGAAAAGAAGTACAATAGTTGCTAAAACTGCAGTTACTGCAGGTCCAAATAATGCTGCACCTAAACCGTTACCACAAGGGTGAGAACAACTTCCAGTAACAGAAGGTAATTTCAAAGATGATAATACAAACATGAATGCTCCACTAACAGCAAGTAATGCTTTAGATTCTGGAGTTTCATCTACTATTTTTTTAATCTGATATACACCATATGCAACGACGATAAATGATATGACAAACCAAATAATACACCATTCCAATGGTAAATATCCTTCCATAATATGCATGATAAATTCCTCTCTTTTTTTATCAAATTAGGTAAATCTAAAAAATTTTTTAATTACCATTTGATATAATTAAGTATTAGTTTTATTATATATAAACATAATTAAAAATTTATCAATCCTACTTGAATAAATTATTATGCCGACTCAAACACATTTTAAAAAAACAACTGAAATATTCTATTTTAAAAAAATAATTTAAATAATAACAACAAATAATAAAATATGAACATTAAAAATAACTTAATTTTAGCATTAGATGTAGGTAGCGAAAAAGAAGCAATAAATATATGTGAAAAAGTTTCAGATAATATAGACACCATAAAAATTGGCTATCCACTAGCACTTGCAGAAGGTCTTGAAATCATAAAAAAATTAAAAGACAAATTTGATTTTAAAGTAATATGTGATTTTAAAGTAGCGGATATTGATGCGACAAATGAAAAAATCTGTGAAGAGACTTTTAAAGCAGGAGCCGATGCAATAATATGCCATGGATTCGTAGGTCCGGATAGTGTGGAAGCATGTCTAAATGTTGCAAAAAAATATGAAAAAGAATTATTTTTACTAACTGAAATGTCCCATCCTGGAGCTAAAAAATTCTTACAGTCCTCTGCAGAGGAAATTGCAAAAATGGGAGTTGAAATGGGAATAACAAACTATGTAGCTCCAGCAACCCGTCTTGATCGTTTACAAGTTATAAGAGATATTGTAGGTCCTGATGCTTACATAATATCACCAGGAGTTGGAAAACAAGGTGGAGACGGTAAAAAAACTTTAGAAATATCTAATGCCATAATTGTTGGAAGAAGCATTTATGAAGCAGATAATCCTAAAATTGCATGTGAAAATTTACTAAATTAAAGTTAAAATTAACTAAAAGTATTTTAATAACAAAATACATAAAATATAAATGTTCTACTTATCTAATGAACAAAAAATCAAAGGGAGGATAAATATATGGCAACTGAAGTAACCAAATTAATAATGGAAACCATTTTAGGTTTAATTACTACAGCTTTTGCATTTGTAGCAGGTTTAGCATGGAATAATGCTATTCAAGCATTAATCGAACAATTCGTTGGTAAAGGAAATGCATTAACCAGCTTATTTAGCTATGCTATTATTGTAACAATAATTGCAGTAATTGTTACTGTACTTTTAGCAAGATTTGCTGCAAAATTAGGTATTGAATTAGATGACTAAGAAGGAAAACAAACCATTTTCCTTTTTAATCTCTTTTTAACACCAAATACCCATCACACAAGATAATTTCAAAAAAAAACAAATATAATTCTCATTAGAGCTAAATTTTGTCCAATACTGCTGCATAGATTAACGGAAATATTATAGTAACATCACCAATTACTGTTTCAAGTGTAGATCCGCATCTTGCTTTAGACCAGGATTTTGCTTCCTGCAGAGGTGCTCCGCTTAAACTACCTGCTTCAGGTCTGTCAAGTGTTATTTGAATAGCTGAATCAATTCCGCCTTTAAGCAATGTGGAAGCTAAAGTATAATGTTTAGTTAAACCACCGCCTAAAAGTATTCCTCCAATTCTTTCACTATCAAAAACTAAATCAGAAAGATAATGCATATCTGCAACTGCATCAACTGTAAAATCATGATCTTGTGTAAACATCCATAATTGTAATCCGAACATACTGTCAATTAATCCAGGGGCAAAAACAGGAGTTTTCATTCTAGCTGCAGTTGCTAAAAATGAATTTTCATCATCAATAAGCAATCCTACTTCATATAATAACTCCTGAATTGATATTTTACTTTTACGGGCTGAAATATCTTCAAATATTTTAATCATTTCGCTTTCAAAAATTGTAAAATCATCTGAGCCTACATTAATATCAGCAATTCTTCCTATTCCTTCAGCATTTAAATCCTCATCATCCCTTCCTTCATCACGATAATGCTTTCCGCCAAATGCCTCCAGTAAATCATGAGTAATGTTTGCTCCGCTTGAAATAATTAAATTAACATATTCATTTCGTATCATATCCGTTACGATATTTCTAAGGCCTCCAGGTATTAATGGGCCTCCCAGACTCATGAAAATGTTCATTTCATCATCTTTAATCATATCTGTAAGGATATTTGATGCTCTTGCTACTCTTCCTGAGCCTAAAACTCCTGATTTATCAAACTGCTCTATCAATTCAGATACTTTCATATCAGGTTTTATTTTTAATTGATTGACTTTATCCATTTAATCACACCAATATTAAAAAATGGGGAATTCTTCAAAATTGGTAATAGAATTAATTAAATCTGTTCTTGTTACAATTCCGAGTAAGTTATTATCTTTATCAGCTATCATTAATCTTGAGATAGATTTCTTAAATAATATTTCAATAGCTTTCGCTATTTTTAAGTCTTCGTTTATGATAATTACTTCTTTTGACATTAAATCGCCGACAACAATATCTTCCATATTATTGGCTAATGCATTTATTAAATCTGTTGAAGTAAATACGCCAACTACCTTACCTTCTTTTATAACTGGTGCACCATCTATTTTATTTTCAGAAAATATCTTTGCAGCTTCTTTTAAACCACAATCTATTTTTAAAGAAATTACGTTTTTACTTGCAATATCTCCTACAGTCTGTTTTGGTATGCTTCTTATTGTAGTTGTATCTACAAGTAAAATATTATCCATATCATCTCTTCCAACAATTTCTCCCATGATTCCCAGGTTGTTTACAGGTGTTGGACCTATTTTTATTGTATCTCCAAGATTTAAATCCTTGATAGTTCCAAGTACTTTTATAGCAGCTTCACATTCTTCCTGCTGAGGTACTGATGTAAATTCAATTTTTGCAACAGAAATATCGGGCAATCGTTCATCATTTTTATATATAGGAACTTTTGCTTCCTTTTCTGAAATTGAAATATTTAAAGAGTGATATGCCTCGATTGTTGGTTTATATCCCCCTCTAGGACCTGGAACACCTTTTACTAAGCTTAAACTTCTAAGTGATTGCATTTGATTACGAATAGTACCTGGATTTCTATTCATAACTTCAGCAATGTCCTCTCCTTTAATGGATTTTCCATCTGAAGATTGGTATAGGTTTATTAGTGTTTGCAATATTTCTTTTTGTACAGATGTTAACATTCTTTTATCCCCGCGATATTATATACTATATTTATTTATGTCTTGTATGCTTTATAAATGTTAATGAAAAATAATGACAATTAGAATAATAAAATAAAATTAAACAATAAATAAAAAAAAGAGAAATGATTATTCAATAAGTTGTTTTAAATCATTTCTAATAATGGAAGTTGCATCAAATCCTTTAATCGCATCAACCATTTCCGGGAACTTGGCTTTAGGAATCAATACATTAATCTGTGAAAAATCAGACCCTGGAGTTATTGTAGGTTCATCAGCACATAATTTATTATCAATTAAATAATTGGAAACATCATCAATCTTATTATTTGAAATATTGAATTTAACATCAAAATATTTTTTAGCTGTAACCGCTCCCAATAACTGTTCATAAATCATTTTAGCCTTTTCAAGTTTCTCACCGGTACAGTTTACACCAGCATAAAGTCCTGCTGAAGAGTGTATGATAGTTTCGATTTCTTTTAAACCGGCTTTCTTTAAGCTACTGCCGGTTTGAGTATTATCCACTATTAAATCTGCACCTTTTGCAATGTATACTTCAGTAGCACCGTCTGAGTTAATAACCTGTACCATTTCGTTATCTCCATCAGTTAAACCTCTAACCTGTACAAATGGTACAGCATCTCCATAGATTTCCTGATATACTTCATTTTCCATAATATGTTTTCTGGTTAAATTAGGATATTCTGTAAAACATAAAATTGGGGTTTTTCTATCTTTATTAGCTTTAAAAAAATCAGATAAACTATTATATGGAGAATCATTTGGAACTGCAACAATCAAACGGGTTTTCCCATAATCCAAATCACCGATTTTAGTAATATCATTGTCTCTTAAAACTGATTCTTCTTTAACCCAATCTTCACCGACAATAGCTATATCCACCATTCCACGGTTTAATTCAACAGGAGTGGATTGTGGACGGGTCAAATAAGCAACAATTTCACTATCATTTGAAATGGTTATTTCATAAGATTCATCACCAGGTTCGTATCCTTGAACATCATAACCTGCATCAACGAATAATTGATGAGTATTTCCTCTTTTTACATTATTCAAACTTCCCTTTGGAAGTCCTAAAATTATTTTTTCATTCATAATATAACCTGCAATAATATAGTTAAAATATTAATGTCTGAAAGGAAGAATACAAAATTGGAAAAAAATAATAAAAAAATTTCATCCATATTTTACGAGTAACATAGTTAGTCGATGAGAGAATTTAAAATCTTTTGATTAAAATTAATTTTCTCTCTAAAGGAATAGATTAGTTATTATCCATCAATATTATAATTCAACATATTATTTTATACAACAATCATTCAAACACCAATTAATTAATATAATTGTTAAAGAAGTATATAAGTATTTACTGTTGTTCTTGTGTAAAATACACCATTAATATTAAATTTAACTGGAGTATTATTTAATAGATTACCTGAGGAGCCAATGAATGTTGCATAATATTGTGAATCATTTTTATAAGTTTTCACTAATAGAGTATAGCGGTGAAAAATTATATTAAGGAAGATTAAAACTTCCCATCTTTCAATAATTCTGCATTGAATACTTTTTCTACAACATCACCTAACACATTACAAGCCATATTGCTCCATCATGAAAAATCTCAATTAAATTTTAATAGTTATTACAGTGCTGTTTAATCCTAAAACTCGGGAATAGTCTATTTTATCAGCAATTTTATTTAATACTGAAATATTATCAAATTTCAAATCATCATTTTCAATTACTGGATTAAATTCAATTCCCTGATCTTTAATACCTACCAAAATATGTTCCTCTTGAATTTTAACAAGAACATCTATTGAATCAAGATTTTCATTTATGTTAATGATATTCACCAATATCTCTTCAACGGATAAACTCACAATCATTGCTTTATTGTCATCTATTCCCAAATCTTTTATATAATTTTCTATATGGCGTGCTACATCAACCGTTTCTTTTAAAGTACTTCCAACGGTTAAATCTAATACTTCACTAGTTGGTATTTTTTTATTTATGAAGAATCCTCCATATTCGCCATTTGTCTTTTTGGAGATGTATTTTGTAGCAATGAAAATGTATATTATTGTTACTACTTCAGCACCTACAAATGAAAGCCAAATACCATTACCCCCCATTATTGGAGTCAAAATAAACAATAATCCAACAGGAGCTACGAATCCTTCAATGATTGAAGTTGATAGAGATAATTTGTTTCTTTTAATAGCTTGAGTGTAGAAAGTGAATAAGAAAGTTACTGCAACACCAACAAAAGAAATCATGAATATTCTTAAAGCATTAACCACAGCCGGAGTAGCCTGGCCATGAACACTATATAATGTCAGTGCTGTTTGAGGAACCAACGTAAAAATCAATACTAATGCAATACTTGAAACCAATGCAATTTTAAGTGCTCTTTTCACAACATAGTCGACACCGGAATAATCTTCTTCCTGATAATATACTGATACAATAGGAGACATTGTCTGTGAAGTCCCTATTAGAAACATGTAAATTATATAAGAACAGCCTCTACATACACTATATGCAGTTAAACCATATTGACCCAACACAACACCAATTACTGCATTATATATTAATAATTGTACTGTAAAGAATAGTTGTGTGGAAGCTGATGAAAAACCTGATGTTGCAATCTCCTTAAAATAATTTAAGGCATTACGCAATTTTATTTTGCTTAAACTATAGAATTTTAAAGTTCTTTCTGATTTAAAGAAGTATGTGCTAACATAAATTGAACCCACCGCATAACCTGTTGCAGTAGCCAATGCAGCACCACCAATTCCAAAGCCAAACACCTCGATATAAACAAAATCCATGATAATATTTACAATGTTTGATATCAAAATTGACCGGAATGCCAAATTAGGAAGGCCATCTGCACGAACAAAATATGATAAACTCATCAGATAACATAAAAACGGCATTCCAAATAGTAAAACAGTGAAAAACTCATCAACGAGAGGAATAATCTCTTTACTTGTAGTCAACATCGGAATGAGAGTTCCCTTTGTAAGCAATCCTAAAATTAAAACAAGAATTCCAAGAACAATCAAACTCATTATAGAAACAGAAAAAAGTGAATTACTTTTTTCTTCATCAAACTCTGATTTTGCAATAGAACAAAGGACAGAACCTCCTAAACCAACCATCCAATAAATAAGATTTATAAATGTTATTAACGGACTGGCTACCTGAATCGCTGATAGATTTATAGCCCCAATTAAGAAACTAACAATAATAGAATCAATGAATAAACAAATATTTCCCGCCATTGATGTCATTAATGTCGGCAGGAAAAATTCATTGAATTTACTTGCTAATAAATCATACTTCCTTTTATACATTACAATACCTCATTTAGAAGAAATCACTGTCTTTCATGAACTTCATGAAGTTGTAAACATACTCGTCGGATATTAATGGCCATTTAACACCCATTAGATAGGACATTTGGATAGTATAATCATTAGTATCCTTAACCCAAACTTTTTTAACTTGTCCAGAACCGATAGATGTGATGAAACCCTCAAGCCCAGCTTGTTTTTCTTCATCTTTCATCACTTCAGCCAATGCAGCTTCAAATTCCTCTTCACTAACAACATCAATGTCGAATCCTAAATTTTTAAGAATATCAATTACGTCTGCAAATGATATTTTGTGATTGTTGCAAGGATGGAACACCACACATTCTTTTGGTGATTTTGCTAACTTTAAAATAGATTTGGCTGTGTAGTCGATTGGACTAAATTCAATATTATTATTCAACATTGAAACCGGAAACTTACCAATAGTGATAAATGACTTAATCCTATTTATAAAACCATTAGATTCAAAATTGATTTGGAATTCACTATCCGAATTCCTAGCCATTAAATTTCCAACTCTCATAATTTTTACATCCAAACCATCTTCAGCGGCAGCTTCCAATACTTGGCGCTCTGCTAAAAATTTACTGCCTAAATACTGATTATCCACTCTTTGACCAATGAACAGGTCTTGTTCTGAGAATATTCTATCTGACGGAGGATAATTATTCACACTTTCTCCTGCAACACTTACTGTTGAAATTTGAACATATTTTGCATCAATAAGTTTTGCAAATTCCAATCCGTTTATCACACCACCCAGATTAATATCTTCAATATCTGTGCCTGCTGAAAAGTGTTTTACATTAGCTGCACAGTTTATAATGGTATTAATATCATATGGGAGCAGTTTTTTAAAGTCATCTAATGAGGTTATGTCCCCATCAACAACATGCAATCTATCATCAAACTCTGAAAAATCATCTGCAAAGTAATAAAATAGCAAGGATTTCAATCTTTTTTCAGCAGTTAATTTGCCTTTAGATCTAACTAAACAGTAAACATCACCGTTTTCGCTTTCAAGTACCTCATGCAATACATGAATACCTAAAAATCCAGTAGCACCAGTAAGCAGCACATTTCCCAAACTTTCATCACATTTACCTTCAATGAATGATTTAGGATTATTTTTCTTCAACAAATTATCGATTAATGTGTAATCATAGTCATCTTCATAACTTGTTGTGGATTTTTTACCTGATAAGATACTATCCGCCAACAATCTAGGAGTTGGATTGTCAAATACATCCGCATAGTTTACATCATATCCATTGTTAATTGATTCAATTGTAATTTTTGTAACAATTAATGAATTACCTCCAATTTCAAAGAAATTATCTGTTACTCCAACCTTATCAATTCCTAACACCTCTTGGAAACAATTTGCGAAAAATGCTTCAACATCATTTTCAGGAGCCACATATTCACTAGTTAGTTCAGGTTCAGGTAAATTCTTGATATCAGTCTTACCATTTGGAGTTTGTGGAAGTTTTTCCAATTGCATAAATACTGTTGGAACCATATAATCCGTTAACCTAGAAGAGATATATTCTTTTAACTCATCAACTACAATTTCATCACTTCCACTATAATATGCACATAAATGATCCACATCATTGATTTTCTTAATTACAACGACAACATTTGTTATTCCATCAAATGTTGAAATTACAGAGGAAATTTCTCCAGGTTCTATTCTCAAACCTCTTAGTTTAATCTGATTATCCATTCTGCCTTGGACATAAATCTCATCATTTCTTTTTATTGCATAATCCCCACTTTTATAGTAATTGATTCCATTAATTGAAAGATAAACTTCATCAGTTTTTTCTTGGTTTTTATAATAACCTTTTGTTACTCCTTGCCCTCCAATATATAATTCTCCCATTACACCATCAGGCAATAATTTATCATCAATATCTCTTACTTCAGTAATATAGTTAAATAATGCTTTTCCAACACTGATTTCTGCATCAAAGTCAATGTGTTTTAAATTTGATTGGACAGTAGTTTCTGTTGGACCATATGAATTGTAAACATCAATGTCATACTCAGATAATGATTCCAGTAACTCTTTAGGGAATTTTTCTCCACCGACTTTTATGGCCTTAAATGAATTTAATACTTCTTTAAATCCATCAAATTCCAGATATTGAAGCAATCTAGATGGAGTGGAACCTATATAATCAGGTTTTGTCCTTTTAATTAGATCAACCAATTCAAATATGTCTTTAGTTTGATTATCGTCTGCAAATATTAAGGTTCTGCCATTGACAAAACAACCCAATACCTCAATCATGGAAGCATCGAATGATACTGTCGTGATGGATAACATGCTTTCCACAGTCTGATAAATATTATGAACATAATTTTCACCAGAATTTGCAAAAAGATTAGTGATGTTTTCGTTAGTTATCATTACTCCTTTAGGATTTCCGGTAGAGCCTGAAGTATAAATCATATAAGCCAAATCATCAGGAGTGATATCGACTTTAGGATTTGTCTCATCATCTGACTCATCAAGCAAAGTGGAAACATCTACTGCATTTCTAATGTCAAAATCAGAAATAACATAATCAGCATCACTATTTTCAAATATATAGTTCACACGTTCTTCAGGATAATCATTAGCCAAAGGAATAAATGCGCAGCCAGCCTTAATAATACCGAACATTGCAACAATCAAATCACTTGTTCTAGGAAGCATGTGCAAGATTTTGCTTCCGCTCTTAACACCCCTATTGATAAGGGCATGTGCAACACGATTAGCTTTTCTGTTTAACTCATCGTAAGTCAATTGCCCATCACAACTAATTAATGCAACTTTATCAAGATTCTCCTCAACATTTTTCTCAAATAACTCATAAAGCAATTTAATCTCAACTTCACTGAATTCAGCATCATCCCATTCAGGAACAATTGCAATGTCTTTAATTTTTATTGCAGACAATTCCTCTTTTTTATCAATGAATTGATTAATTATATTTTTTATTGACTCTCCGAAAGTACAAATATAATCCTTAGAATAAATTGCATCATTATAATCCATTGAAATAACAAATTCGTCGTTTACTTCAACAACATTCAAAGCCAACTTGAATCTCAGGGAATCATACTCCATTGATTCGCGAGGATAGGTTTTTCCACCAATATTGATATCTTCTATAATTTTTCCATGGAACGCATATAAGAAGTCCGGATATAGATTATACCTATTTGCAACTTCCACATAATTAAACGAAGAATTATTCAAAACATTTAACCATGAACCTGCAATAAATTCGAAGTAATCTTCAATATTCATATCCCTATCAGTTTTAAAGGCTATAGGTAATGTTTTTACAAGCATCCCAATAGTATTTTGGTATTTGTAATTATCCCTACCATTGAAAATAGTGGATATCAAAATATCCTTATTAGAAATATATTTTGTAAGTGTCAGTGCTGTTGCAGACATGAACAATATGTTTGGGCTGATTTTCTTATCGCTGCAAAAAGATTCCAACAATCCTTTATCCAAACCGATCCTTATATTGGCTAATTCGGCATTTTCATCATCACCCGCCAAATCAGTAGTCAATATTGTGCCTTCATCGAAATCACCCATCATATCATCAAAGAATGCTTCACTTTCACTACTTAGATTTGATAGCTGGAAGTTATTCTCATTTGAAATGTATTCATAAGCATCTGCTTCAACTTCAACCAACCTCTCTTCGTCATCATCATAAATTGCAGATATATCATTGAATAATATATTCAGTGATGTACCATCGACAATTAAATGATGGAAATCTGCCAATAAAACAACATTTGAAGAAGTTTCATAAATTTTAAATCTGAATAATTGATTATCAACAATATCGAATGGCTTAATGAAATTATCTAAAATTTCTGGAGTCAAATCATCAATTTCTTCAATTTCAATTTCGTCAACTGCAATTTCAAAGGACTGTTGGTTGAAAACCTTACCATCTTCAATTACAATTCTGTTTTTCAAATAAGGATGTATATCAATAGCTTTTAAAATGGATTCCTTTAATTTATTTGAATCAATGCTTTTATCTAAGACAATTTTCTTTGGAAGGTTATATCCTATTTTCTCAGGATTTTTTATACAATCAAAGTAAACACCCAATTGATTTGGAGTCAATTCGTAATTATCTTCCATGACCATTTTTTTATTTGTATTGTGTGCCTCAATAAGTTCGGAAATATTTTCAATGTTTTTCGCATTAATAAGTTCTATAATGCTTAATTCGACCCCGAATTCTTTAAATAATGAAGAAGAAAGTTTGATAACTGATAGTGAAGTTAAACCTATTTTGAATAAATCAGTATTTATTCCAAAGTCGCGGATGCCTAAAATTTCACATACAATATCATGAATTCCTTTTTCAACATCACTTTTAGGACTTATTAATTCTTCAACATCAATTTTTGGGTCAGGTAAATTTTTAAAGTCGGTTTTGCCGTTTGGAGTTTTTGGGAATTCCTCTAATTGAGTATAATAGGATGGAACCATATAGTCTGGCAAATTATCTTCCAAGTATTTATTCAATTCATCCTGATCTATTTCACTAACTGCTGTGTAATATGCACATAGATGCTCGATGGAATTAATGGTTTTTACTACAACTTTGGTTAGCAACACATCGTCATAATTCGCAATTGCACCTTCAATTTCTGAAAGTTCAATTCTCAAACCTCGAAGCTTGATTTGTGTATCATTCCTACCTAGAGTATATAACTCACCATACTCATCTTTTTTACCTAAATCTCCAGTATTATAATAAGGAATATTGTTTAAGGTTAAAAAGACTTTTTCTGTTTGTTCTGGATTGTTTAAATAACCTCTGGCAATTCCTGCCCCACCAACATATATTTCGCCTGGAACATGTGGGGGCAATTCGTTTCCATCAATATCCATTATCTTATCAACTACATTAAGCATTGGCCAACCTGCAGAAACGACATCACTGTCAATTAATTTATAATGTGAAGCTATTGTAACTTCAGTTGGACCGTAAGAGTTATAGATATCAGCATTAGTGACTTGAGATAATTTATCATACAATATTGGAGGAAATGCTTCTCCACCAACTATAAGAACCTTACATTTTTTAAGAATGTCTTGAATTTCAGTTAATCTTAAGTACTCAAGCAATCTTGTAGGAGTGGAACCAAAACCATCCGCACCAGTTTTTATAAATAATTCTGATAATTTAAACGGATCAATTGACTGCTCATCATTAGCAAAAACAACTGGAAGCCCATTCATTATTGTTCCAAAGATTTCTCTTAAAAATACAATAAAAGAAACAGTAGATATTGAAACAAACTTATCACACTTATTATTTAACTCATAAATCGGAACATTCTTCTCATCATATGCAATATAATTTGATATTCCCCTATGAGTTATCATTACACCCTTAGGTTTACCGGTTGATCCTGAAGTGTAAATTAGGAAACATAAATTATCTGGAGTTATACAAACATCAGGATTTGTATCATCATTTTCTTCAAGTAATTCATTAACTCTAATAGTATTTTCAATATCAAAGTCAATTTCATCATCAATAATAACAAATTTTGAATCACTATCATCTAAAATTTGTTCAATCCTATTTCTAGGATATTTAGGATCTATAGGAATAAATGCCCCACCAGCTTTTATAATTCCCAAAACAGTGGCTATTAAATCACTGTTTCTCTTCATTATAAACATTACTTTATCCTCTAATTTCAATCCTCTTTTGATTAAAGCATTTGCAATTTTATTAGCTTTCGTATTTAATTGGGAATAAGTATATTCCCCATCATCGGCATACAATATGCACTTATCGGGATTTTGCTCAACAGCATTCTCAAACAGTTTACTGATGACACCATCATTTTTAAGAGTGATTTCAAAGCCTTCATCACAATCGACATCTTCTAAAATTGAAATATCTTTTAATAAATCATTTGGTTTATCAAATTTATCGATTAATACATTAAAAGCCGTTAAAAAGCTTTCAATTAATTTAGGAGAATAATATGAAGAATCATAGGTCAAATTCAAATAATTATTATCAACTGAAAATATGAACTTATAATTTTCATAATTGCTATTTCGAGTATCAAACAATATTTCACTTTCAAAGTTTAATTTTTTATTATTAAATAAAGGATAGTATTTAAACTCTTTAAATTCATTTTTAAAACTATCAAAATATTGTTTAATTGATAAATCTGTGTTGAAATGATATCCTGCAGCCTGTAAATTATAAGCTACGAGTATATCTTTAGAAAATGAAAACTTGGTCAGATTATATAAAAATATTGATAAAAACAATTCTTCATAGTTAACATCATACATATCAGATAGCTTCTTTAACTTTTCAAGACTGAATGATTGATATATTGTTTCAAAATTACTTTGAACATCGCTTACATCCGGAGATATTGTAGTTGGATATGCAAATGAATTAATTAAGTTATTATAGTAATTTTCAGCTTTAAAAAAGTCTATAACATCCACATTATAATCTTTGCATTTTTTAGAAGGATTCTCAATCACCTGCCTAAGCAAATCTTTAAGACTCAATGCCATTGATTCTATTTCATTTAAATTGAAGCAGGCTTTATCATATTCAATAAATACAGATTGTAATCCATCATTATCAGATAAATCCTTGTTTATTCTAAAATGTAGAGGGAAATTAATATTTTTTTGGGTTGTTATGAATTTTGAATCATGATCTGTAGAGTTTGAAACTATAGAAAACATATAAACACAATTCGGATGGATGCCCATATTTCTTAAATCAGTTGTATATTCACTGAATTGTAATTTAGCATGAGTTAAACCGCTTTTTAATACGGATTTTGAATATTTGAGCAATTCATCAAAAGTCAATTCCTCGTCATATTCCAATCTTAAAGGAATTGTATTTACAAACATTCCCAGTGCATCACCTTGATTAAAGTACCTTCCATGAACAGAGGTATTAAAAATCAAATCTTTAAATGACTCATTATCATTCTTAGATTTTGCGAAGTATAAGAAATGTAGCGCCAATGCAGTAACGAAAGGAGAATAACCAAAGTCGGGAGCTTCATCAAGAAGAACTTCCAAATACCCGAGTTGCGAATCATCAAAAGAATACCAATCCTGAGAATAATCCTTTAATGTATCCAACCAATATTTTTTATCAGCATTAGCATCTTCAGAATTTAAATAATCAAGTTCGGCATCAACATAGGTGCTGTAAGAATAATCTATAGGCGAATATTCCTCATTATTCTTGATGCAATCCATACATTTTTCAATTTCTTGAGGAACCAGTGAATAGAGTGATGTTCCATCAAGCAAAATATGATGAACAACACCAACAAGAACTGTTGAAGAATCCGTTTTTAAAACAGCCCACCTATATAATGGAGAATCAAAAATATCACCAAAAGGTTGATTTAAATATTCTTTAATAAACTCATCAATGTTTTCGTCATTCACTTCAAATGTTTCAACATTAACATCCTTGCCTTCAGCATAATACTGTTTGAAATCACCATTTTCATCATATTTAATTTGTAAATTTAAATAACATTGACATATGGCTGTAATAGCTGATTTTACATAGTCAAAATCCTTCAAATCATAATCTTTCCTAATGTTAAGGTAAAAAGAATCATTATTCGGATTATTTACTTCTGAAAATAATATCATTCTCTGAGCGGAAGATAAGTTAAACAAATTCATTAAATTCACCTAGATATAATTATACATAGCATAATTTTGTTTATCAAAATACTTAAATGTTAATACTAACCAAATAACAATATATAGATTAATTTAGATGATTATTATGGATATTACAAAAAATTTTAATGAAAAGGAATTAACATTGTCTGTCAAAGGTCGTATTGATACTATTACTTCAAAAGACCTTGATAAAGAAATCAACGATGAAATAGGAAATTTTGAATCATTAATATTAGATTTCACTGATTTAGAATATATTTCAAGTGCAGGACTTAGAGTTTTAATTGCAACCCAAAAAAAATTAAAATCTGAAAATATTCCATTTGTTATTAAAAATGTTGATGATAGTGTTAAAGAAATATTCAGAATGTCTGGTTTTGACAAAATCTTAAAGATAGAATGAATTCAATAACGTTGAAACCTGAATTTAATGAACTATATAACTTAAATGAATTTATTTTAAATGAACTTCCCGAAGAAAATCTTCAGGTTAATTTAATTGTTGAAGAAATACTCTCCAATATCATAAATTATTCAAAAACAGATTTTATAACCGTTAATGTTGAATTTAACACACCCATATTAACACTTGAGTTTATCGATAATGGAATTGAATTTAATCCACTCACAAAAGAAAGTCCAAAACTTCCGGACAATATTGATGAAGCTCAAATTGGTGGTTTAGGCATATTCTTAACTAAACAAATGGCTGATTGCATATCATATGATTATCTGAATAGTGAAAATCATCTGAAAATTACTAAAAGAGTGGAATAATGAATGAAAAATTAAAGCAAATTGGAATTCCTTTTATTTTAATGTTAATTATTGATTTAGGAATTTATATTTCTAAAATGAATGTTAGTGAATCATTTAGTCCGCAAATTGGATTATTAATAGCTTCCGGATTAATTTTCGGACCATATGGTGCAGTCGGTTCTGTGGTCGCGAACATAATATGTGACTGCATAAAGGGTACCGACATAATCAGTTCCCTATTATCTGGCATAGTTAGTTTTGGAGTATCTTACCTTGCATATAAATTGTGGTATGTCAACTATAAAAAACGAAATGAAGTTACACAACCAAAATTAAACAACACTCCAAACCTTACTATATATTTAGAGATAATTCTTCTTTGTGGAGCCTTATATTCCATATTACATGGAAAATTGGCTTATTTAATATATCCTGGCACAATTCCAATAATTGATTTAATTGAAATCCTATACTTCCTAAATATGATTAATGCATCATTTATTATGGGAATAATTGGAATATGGCTATCCAATAAATATAAGCTTACATACATTCCAAAAACATCCAAAAAAGAAGTCAATGAAAAATTATACAAAATTTTAATAATTTTATTAATATTATCCCTGACATTAACACTGATTATTGATTGTTGTTTCGTTTTAAATGACTACATCGTCATTATTGAGTTAATAACTCTTTCGTTAATTTTATTTGCTTATTTGACAAAACCGATTACTTCAGATATAACAATAAACAATAAAAAATCTACTCCTGAAGAAATAATGAACATTTTTCTTTTAATAACATTATTCATCATGATTATTGGCATCTACCTATCTTATGATTCCTCATTAATTGCAATAATCCAGAAAATCATTCCATTGACAAAAAGTATAATTCTAATCTCAATGATATTAATAATGGACATTTTGTTACTTATTTTCTTTATTCCATCATTAGCCGTTTTAAGATATATTGAAATTAAAGTTATTGAACCTATTGTATCATTTTCAAAAATTAAGAGTTCCATTCGTGAAAATGAAAAAATAGACTCTGAAAGATTATTAAATATTTATTCCAGATATATTAATAAAGATACGGAAATTGGTACCCTAGCCCGTTCATATACTGATTTAATTAACTACAACAACAGATACATTGAAAATATCCATAAAATTGAAAGTGAAAAAGAGCGTATTAATGCCGAACTTGATATTGCAACTAAAATTCAGGCATCTGCACTTCCAACCGGAAAAATTGAAAATAACGATTTTATTGTAAATGGTTATTCCCATCCAGCAAAAGAAGTTGGAGGAGACTTTTTTGATTATTACATGCTAGATGAGAACAATTTAGCTATTGTAATTGGGGATGTATCAGACAAAGGAGTTCCTGCCGCATTAGTTGCAATGACTACCCAAAAGACAATCAAACAGATATTAAAACATGAACACAACCCATCAAAAGTTTTATATCAAATTAATAATGAGTTATGTGAAAATAATCCTGAATCCATGTTTCTTACATTATGGCTTGGAATATATAACAAAACAACTAAAAAATTAATATTTTCTAATGCGGGACACAATCCCCCATTAATAAAAGAAAATGATGAATTTAAATATTTAAATATTGATTCTGAAATTGCTTTAGGTGTTTTTGAAGATTATGACTATGTGTTAGACGAGATTAATTTAACAAATGAAATAATATTATATACAGACGGAATAACAGATGCCACCAATAAAAATGACAAGATGTATGGTGAAGATAGACTTTTAAATTTCTTTAATAAATTTGAAAGTGATAAAAATCCAATCAGACCATTATTAAATGACATCCATGATTTCACCAAAGATGCAGAACAATATGATGACATGACATTATTATGCTTAAAAATTAAAAATGATTAAAATTAACCTTTTGTTTATGATAATCTAAGGTTTCATGGCCAAATCCATTATGCTGAATGCTTCACCTTCTTTTTTAGGAGAAGGCTGGCCTAAACCAAATGCAGATTTAGCAAATTCCTTATTCATTCTTTTGGAAACTTCTCCAAAAATCATTTTATATGCTGTACATTGTGGATCAACTGCTTTGGGTGTTTGATAAGCAACAATTGCATTATAAGGACAACCTCCTTCGCAATATTTAACATATCGACATTTTTTACAGTTTTCACCAACATAATCTCTGAATTCCTGAAGCTTTTTCCATGCCTCTGATTCCTTTAAATCATCAAAACTAGGATTATCTTTAACATTACCTAAAACATACTCATCCATTCCAACAAATCTGTAACACGGATATATTGAACCGTCAGAGCCTACGGCCAGAGTTGTTCCAATACAGTCTGCAAAGGTACATAGCGTTCCCCTTCTTCTTAAACTGGATTTGCAGATATGGTCTAAATCCATTACGGTGAATTTATCCAAATCATAGAGATATTTATCCAGCCAATCGATAAGCAATTGCCCATGATCTTCCTGATCAAGCGCCCAGGGATCTGCATTATCTCCCCTTAAAGATGGAAGTGCAGCATGGATTTTTAAATTCATCTTTTCGCTTTTAAAGAAATCATATAATTCATCTGAGTAATCCTTTGAATAGTCAGTTACCGTTAAAACAAAATTAATTATTAACCCTTTATTTTTAGCTAATCTGAATTTAGTCATTGTTTTATCAAAGTAGCCTTCTCCTCTTTGATAATCATTGATTTCTTTTGGCCCGTCAATACTTGTACTTACAACAACGTTGTATTTTATGAATAAATCTATTAATTCATCAGTTAAAAGCCAAATATTGCTTTGAAGTGAAAATCCATCTAAATTTGGTAATTTGGATAATTTTTCAAGAGCAGTTTCATAAAAGTCATATCCTGCAAGGAGAGGTTCACCGCCATGGAAGGTGAAATGAACCTTATCATCTCTAAAACCATCTAACCAGGAAATAATTTGATCAATGATTTCAATATCCATCATTTCTTTTTTATTTTCTGAACCCCAACAATATTTACAATTAGAAGGACAGTTTAGTGTAGGGATAATCATTACATGAAATGTCATTTTAACCATACACTTTATTTAGTTCATTCAATAATTTCTTTTTCTCATCTTCGTCCATATTTTCATTTACAAAGAAAATGTAGCCGCATTCTTCGCATTTAACAGTTTCCATTTCTGCATGAGCACGATGATTGTCTAACAGTTTTCTATGAGCTATCTTATCTTTAGAACCACATTTTGGACATGGAGCCAATAATTCTTCTAATTTCATTTTACTTCACCTTATTATATTAAAGTTGAATTTTAAAATATATTAAATTTTTTAAGATATGATTTTTTGATATGGATAATTTAACGGTTTAATAATTTAACCAACTGTCTATAAAGAGGAAAACCGATATGGCGAACAAATGACAAGATATATTTCATGCCCGGAAACTCAAATTCTTTTTTAACTTTTTTTAATTCAGAGATAATATCCAGTTTTTGAGGGCATTTCCTTAAACATTTACCGCACCCATTACATTTACCTGCATTTCCAGAATTACCCATTATTCCACATACGTACTGGAAATAATCCATGAGCGATTGATTTATAAATCCTTTATGGTTAAATAAAAATTTCTCATTATATATCTTCATACATTCGGGAATATTTACGCCCCTAGGACATGGCATGCAGTATCCGCATGTTGAGCAGTTAATTTTTAAAGAATCCCTCATCACTCTTTTAACAATCTCAACAGTTTCTAAATCTTCAAAACTCATAGACATAGGTGTTGTCTTATAGGCAATTTCCAGATTTTCCTCAAGCTGTTCTGGAGAGTTCATTCCAGATAAAACACAGGTAATGTTGCGATTATTTAAAACCCATTCCATTGCCCATTGGGCATTGCTTTTATTAGGATTGGCCTTTTTAAATATTTCTTCAGCCTGTGAAGGCATTTTTCCTGCAAGTATACCTCCCTTTAAAGGTTCCATTACAAAAATACCCATATCCTTTGAAGCAGCATATTCAATACCCTCAATACTTGCTTGAACATTCTCATCAAAATAATTATACTGAACCATTACAACATCCCAATCATAAACATCGATTAATAATGGAAACTCTTCCTTAGGACCATGATATGAAAAACCTATATGCCTGATTTTTCCCTCATTTCGGGCATTGTTTAAAAATTTAATCAGGTCTTTTTTTAAAAGCCTATTCATGGCTTTTGAATCAACAGCATGAATTAGATAATAATCAATAGAATCTCTTTGAAGTCTTTTAAGCTGTTCTGATAAAATTTCTTCCATGTCCTCATATTTTCGAACATTTATGGCAGGTAATTTTGTACATATCTTAACTTTATCAGCATATTCTCCTTTAAGGATTTCTCCCAAAAAAGTTTCACTATCGCCATAAAGATATGCAGTATCAATAAAATTGACACCTTTATTTATGGCATGATAAATTAATTCTTTAGCTTTATTTCTATCAATTTTACCGTTTTTAAGAGGAAGTCTCATTGCGCCAAAACCCAATGGAAAAATCTCATCACCGGTTTTTTTAATCAGTCTGTACTGCATTTAATTCACGCATTAAAAAAAAATAGAAAACCCTTAAAAAGGGTATAATATAATTATTCGCATTTACTAATCATACATTTCATATAAGATAATAATGCTTCTTTTGATTCTTCATCATCCAGAGCAAATTCAATGGAAGTTTTAAGCCATTCAAAACGATTTCCGATATCGTAGGTTTTACCTTCAAAAGTATTTCCATAAATTTTTTCCAATTTAGATAAAGCATCAGTCAGTTGAATTTCACCACCTACACCAGGTTCTGTTTCATCAATTTTATCAAAAATATCCGGAGTTAAAACATAACGTCCCATAATAGCTAAATTAGATGGTGCCTGATGGGCGAGAGGTTTTTCAACAAGTTTGGTTATTTCATATACATCCTTTTCAACTTCATTTCCCTTGATTATACCGTATCTTTCTACTTTTTCAAAGGGCACTTCTTCAAGAGAAATTGCAGATGCATCATATTTATTGTGAACATCAATTAACTGCTTTGTACATGGGGTGGGTCCTTTAGTAATAGAATCTCCTAAAAGAACAGCAAACGGCTCTCCACCAATATGCTTTTTAGCACAGTAAATAGCGTCTCCAAGTCCTTTTTGCTCTTTTTGTCTTACATAACAAATATCCGCTAAATCAGTGATTTCACGAACTTGTTTTAAACGGTCATCCTTACCTGCACTTTGTAAGGTTTGTTCAAGTTCAAAGGACTTATCAAAATGATCTTCGATGGAACGTTTATTTCTACCAGTAACAATTAAAATATCATCTATACCAGAAGCTACAGCTTCTTCAATAACATATTGAATAGTAGGCTTATCATAAACAGGCAGCATTTCTTTCGGTTGTGCTTTAGTAGCAGGTAAAAATCTTGTACCGAAACCTGCTGCAGGAATAACAGCTTTCATAGTTTATCACCAACATTAATTATTAAATATAATTTTGATTTTAAAACATAAATAGTTAGTGAAAAAAATTAGTTGAAAATAGTGCGGGGGACGGGACTTGAACCCGCGAAGGGACTAACCCACTAGGCCCTCAACCTAGCGCCTTTGACCGCTCGACCACCCCCGCATAAAACAAAAGTAGTTATTAATAATTATGTTTTAAGCATTATATAAACTTAACTATTATTCAAGGATTTTAATAGTAACTTCTAAAATTTCTTCATTTTTTAAATCATTAACTAAATCAGAATTAAGGTCACGAGCTGCTTTGTCAGATTTAATCATTAATGTTCGCGGACATGTAAAATCACTAGTTCTGCAAACAATATCTGTAGGATGTGTTAAAGTTAAATTTTCATGACCGTAACCAGTTATTTCATCATGAGCATTAGGAGTATCTAATAAAACTTGAATCTTTGTATTAGAATTAGCTATTTTATTTTTAAATTCCTTTGAAAAATTCAACATGGATTGGTCCATATCAACACCGATTATACAATCTGCAGTCGGTCCAATTTCCAGATCTTTTGTTATTTCAAATGTAGATTTATGAAGAGAAGATACATTTTTATGACCTTTTGATTTAATTTTATATTCCATACTGAAATATTTATTTTTACATGTTTTTATTTATTACTTTCAGGTCTTTAATGAAATCCAAAAAAATTTCCGAATTTGAAATTCCCCCACTATGAGGATTTAATTCAAAAGCCTTTACATATGTCTTATATGCTTCATCAAATTTAGATAAATTCAAATAACAGGAGGCTTTATCAAATAAATAGCAGTCTACATTCCCATCAATGGTTAAGGCTTTATCAAAATTTTTTAATGCATTTTCAAAATCAGATTTGTCCATTAGAATTTTGGCTTTCAAGTACCAGGAATATGAAATATTGGGATTTAACTCCAATGACTTATTTACATTTTTCAATGCTTCACTGACATGATTTGTCTCAAGCAATGCATCAGCTTTTAACATGTAAGCTTGAGGGTATTCAAAAGGTTCATTTAACACTTCATCAAGTATTTTTAATGACTCATCATATTTTTCAATTGTGTTTAAATATTGAACTTTAAATAACTTAATATCATTATTGGAAGAATCTATCTCCAAAAGTCTTTCTAAACAATCAAAAGCAGCATCCTGTTCATCCAACCTTATTAATGCAACAGATTTAAAACTTAAAGCTAGAGTATTTTTATCATCTATTTCTAATACTTCATCATAGCATTCAATAGCATTAACATACTTTTTTAAAATCAGATTACAATTTCCTTTAATATTTAAAATGAAAGGGTCCTTATCTTCTTTTAATTTTTCATCACATGATTTAATAGTTTGTCTATAAATATCATATGCTTCCTCTTTTTTACCCAATCTCAAAAAGCATTGGGCTTTACTCATTAAAATTAACGGATCACTGCATTGAGATAAGTCAAGACTGCCTATACATTCAAGTGCATTTTCATATTGTCTAGTACTAATAAATGACATTAATTTATCAACAACATCAATCTTGTCATAATCATATTCATAATAATACATTTTTTACACCAGCATTAGTTTATATTACTTATTTTATAATAAGTAGTTTTTAAATTTATCTATTACCAATTTAAACAATATAACTTCTTCAAATTAAAAAAATAAGTTAGTATAAATATTTATTTTACTCGGTAAAAATATAATAATGAAAGAAAAAAATAATTAATTAATGAAAGGATGTTATTGTTTAATTATTGAAGTTAATAAAAACCAATACCTGAAAATTGGTAAAAAACTTAAAATTGATTTTAAAAAAGGTTATTATGTTTATGTTGGATCTGCAATGAATAATTTAGAATCCAGAGTAAAAAGACACCTTTTCAAAACAAAAAAACTTCATTGGCATGTAGACTATCTATTGAAAAACAATGAGATAATTGAAGTCATATATAATCTGGATAAAAAAGTGGAATGTGACATATCTCAAAAATTAGCTAAAAACAATACATTTATCAAAGACTTTGGCTGCAGCGACTGTGATTGTGAAAGCCACTTATATTATTTTAAAAGTAAAAAAGTAGCTATTGAAGAAGTAAAGAATGCTTACAGCTCAATAGCATGTCCATTTAGAATTGGTATTTCTGACTTTTCTTGAATTTATATGTAATTTCAAAGGTGTTTAAAGCCATTTTTCGCAATTCTTCCAGATTGCAGTCGGCGATTTCGACCCATTCATCTTCTAATTTTTTAATTTCTGAAAGTATTTGCCTACCATATTCAGTTAATACAACATCATATGGCAAGTCATCAGCATCCAATATTTCAACCAAATCTTTTTTGGCGAGTTTTTTATATCTTTTTAAAAACAATTTTGAATGCAATTTGAAATGTTTATCATCATCAGAAATTTTAGCATATTGCCTTACTCGCACCTTTCTGTGATGTTTTTTAGAGTGTTTATCTACATTCTTCAACAACTTTATCTGACTTTCATGAAGATGGATGCTTAAATTACTTCTAACATAGCTAATTTTAGATTCATGAATTATATCTATTAATTTAGATGCATCTTCCATCTCAGAAATTACATTGACATGCGGATGTGCCATATTAATCACCTCATCTGACCGAAAAGTCCTCTCATAATGCCCTTAGTCACTTCACGTGCAACGCTGTTGGCTGCAACTGTAGCTGCTTTTTCAACGGTTTTTTGTTGAGAAGTCTTTTTAGCTCTTTTACCTGCAGGCTGACCTCCGCCCAAAATGCTTCCCAAATCAAAACCTCCCAATGATGGAGATTCGTTTTGCTGATTTTGAGAATCAGGTCCCGCTTCAGAAAGTGCTTCTTCACTTACTGGTGGGGCCGGAGGCACTTCACTTTCAATGTTTTCACTTTGATTAATCTTTTTTGCAAGAATTTCATAAGCGGATTCATTGTCAACTGGTTCAAGATACTTTTCCTTAAATTCAGATAAATTAATTAATTCTGCCCTTAAATTATCATCGACAGGCCCAATATAGGATTGAGGAGCCACTATATTAACCTTTTGAACAATTCCCGGAACCCCTTCACTATCCAAAACTGAAACTAACGCTTCACCAATTCCCAAGCTAGAAATAACATCTGCAGTATCAAATTCAGGATTAGCTCTAAAAGTTTGGGCTGCAACTTTAACTGCTTTTTGGTCTTTAGGAGTGTATGCTCTTAATGCATGCTGAATCCTATTACCTAATTGGCCTAAAATATCATCAGGAATATCTGATGGAGACTGTGAAATAAAGTATAAACCAACACCTTTTGAACGGATTAAACGGGTAATTTGTTCGATTTTCTTCAAAAATTCAGAGCCCATACCATCAAAGATTAAATGAGCTTCATCAAAGAAAAATACAAATTTAGGCTTATCAGCATCTCCCACTTCAGGCAACTGTTCATATAAAGAAGATAACATCCAAAGTAAAAATGAAGAATAAATCTCAGGAGAAAAGGATAATTTTTGAGCATCCAATATATTAATAACGCCACATCCGGAATCATCGACTTTTATAAAGTCGTTTAAATCCAAAGCAGGTTCTCCAAAGAAATCATTTTCTCCCTGGTCTTCTAAAGTAAGGAGGTTTCGCAAAATTGTATTGGCTGATTTTGCTGCAATCGCACCATATTGTGGTTCATAAACCTCCTTATTTTCAACAACATAATTAATCATTGATTTTAAATCTTTAATATCAATGATAAGTAAAGATTTCTCATCGGCTATTTTAAATACAATGTTTAAAACACCGCTTTGGGCTTCTGTGAGGTTTAAAATTTTAGATAATAATGCAGGACCCATTTCGGATAATGTTACACGTACAGACAAACCCTTCTGACCGAATAAATCCCAGAATTCAACAGGATAAGCTTTGAGTTTAAAAGAATCTAATCCTTCAATTCTTTTTGCTATATTATCATTCATTTCACCAGGTTTGGCAAGTCCTGAAATATCTCATTTCATGTCAGCCAAAAATACAGGTACTCCCATATCACTAAATGATTCGGCAAGCGTTTTAAGTGTTATTGTTTTACCTGTACCTGTTGCACCTGCAATCAAACCATGCCTATTTGCCATTTTTGGCAGCAAATAAACGTCACCGCCAATTAAAATTTTATCTTCCACAAACATTTTTCTAACCATTTTCTATTTTTTTAATTAAATAAGAAGTTTTACGTTCAATATTTTTTCGATTAAAAGCTTTAGCTATTCTTTTAATAGCATCCAAGTTTTTAACAAAATTATCCAGCCATGAAAATATATCTCCAGGATAAACTTGAATTTGATATTTTCTAAATAGTTTATTTGATATGTCAACCGGATCTTTTCCTTTTAAACGCTCATGAATAATAACTTCAGATATTCCAAGCTGCATGCACCTGCAAAAGGGTCTATCCTGACAATTGCATTTTAAAAAGTCACTTTGAAGACGTATTAACGCATCCTGAAACTTTGAATCCAGTTTATCTAAAGCTTCACCTGATGAAATAATATCCAAAGTTGATTCCGCAAATAATCTGGTTGAAAATTTGATTTTTAATGCATTGGCTATTTGATTATGAACTACTGAAGATAAATAAGCATTTTCAAATAATTCTAAATCTAAAGCCATAGCTATAATTTTAACCATTAATTTGTCATATTCCTGTTTATTTTTATACATTGGAGATAGTCTGACATAATTAATTAAATAATCCCAATCATCAAGGGCATCCCTTATAAATTCAGCATCACCAATACTTAAAAATGATACTGATGTGGCTCTTCCATATTTAGTTATTTTAAAATCATCTCCTATTAAACCCAACTCTTTCATTTCCGAAATAGCAATCTCCAAACTGATTGGAACATCAATATCCTTATAAAACTTATTTAATTCATCCATATTTTTAATAGAAGTAGAAGAAATATCAGCTAAAATCTGTTCATAAGAACTTTCTTCATCATATTCTATAAATACATCTTCACTATTACTTTCAAGCAAATCAAGTGCTTTTGCTTCTTCACTTTCGCCTGCAAAATCATTGCCTACTTCGGGAAGCAAATAGACTATTCCCCTATCATGATAACTTGGTCTTCCAGCACGCCCCAGCATTTGTGAAAATTCATTTGGATTAATCCACTTATTACCCATCACTAAAGAATCAAATATTACCTGAGAAGCCGGAAAATCAACACCGGCAGCTAAAGCGGCAGTTGTAACGACAACAGACAATCGCGCCCTGTCAAAGTCTTTTTCTATTTTTTCTTTTTTATAATAGGACAAACCTGCATGATAAGCAGCGGCATTTACATGTTTTTCCTGTAAGAAATTTGCAATTTTATGAGTTTTACGTCTTGAATTGGTAAAAATTATAGTTTGACCCCTATAACCTTTCTTAGATTTTGTATTAAATTCTTTTTTAGCCAATTTAGCCATTAAATAACGTTTAGATGATTCATTTCTTACATAAACCAGGTGTCTCTCCAACGGAACTGGCCTGTCAGGATATTCAACCAATTTCATATTAAATTCACGGGCTAAAAATTCGGGGTTTTTAACTGTAGCGGATAAACCTATAATTTGAGTAGATGGATATAAGTTTTTTATTCTTTTAATTAATCCATTTAAACGAGTACCGCGGTCTTCATCATCAATCATGTGAATTTCATCAATTAAAACTACGCCCAGATTACTTAACGTATTTGAATTTCCATTTCTAAGTAAAAAGTCAATTCCTTCATATGTTGCAACAACAATGTCTGCATTTGACACATCAGAATCAGGTAATTTCAACTCACCTTTTGCTTTAACACGATTGCGGCCAACTTTAATGGCGACATTTAAACCTAGTTTTTTGTATTTCTTTTTAAAATCACGATATTTCTGATTTGCAAGAGCAACTAATGGTGTTAGGAAAATAAATTTCTTACCTTTAAGAGCTTGAGTGATACCTGCAAGTTCCCCAATTAACGTTTTACCGCTTCCTGTTGCACTTACAACAAGCAAATCTTCACCTTTCAAGAGTCCTTCATGAATCGCCAGATACTGAACAGGCAACAGTTTATCATTTCCATTTTCAATTAAAATATCTCTAAAATCATGATTGATTTTTAAACGTTTCATTTCCACTACAGGAATCTTAAGTCTTGATTTTGAAGAGGTTTTATCAAATAAAGTAAGATTTTTATTTTTTAATGGATTGAAATGAGGATCAAGAACAGATAAAGTTCTTTCTAAACTGTTGGTTTTTTCAAGTATTGATTTTAAGTTTCTAAAAATTTTTTTATCAAAACCCTGAAGTTTTATTTCATTTTTAATTGTATCCAAAGCACAATTTTTACATATTAACTGATTGTGATATTTATATGAAAAATCAGAGTTGACAATGGTAATCTGTCCATCATAAGCACAGTAATCACAAACTCTGGTATGTCTAACCTTGATATTAAGTGATTTTAAAAAATTTTCAACTTTTTCATCACGGGTGGCTAAAAATACCGCCTGAGATCGAAGAAGTTTAGTAACTTCACCTGGAGGAACTAGCTTTTCATTTAAAGTGGAGTTTTCTTTGAAATTATAATCTGCTACAAATCGAGAAATTGATAAAGAATCACCATTATTGGAAAATTTGATATTTCCAACAAATTCAGGTTCTCTTTTATGATTTAGGGCATCTTTTGGAGAACCTATGGGATATAATCTCCATTGTTTTTTTATTTTTTTTAAAACCAGCATTATATTCTAATATATTTTTAATTATTAATAAATTTTTAAAAAGAAAATTTAAAAAGTAGAATTACTCCACTGTTCTTATGGGCATTCAAAATGTTGTCTATCACTGAGTTTGATTGAACATCAATATTAATTTGCACATATTCATAGATTTTATGTAAATTTAAGAAATTAATGAGTTTCAGCATTTATATTTTAAAAACATTTTTATATTCTTTAATTATAAATCTTTATTTATTCATTGCGAATACAAATCTTTTATACTAATATATTAAAATTTTCCAAAAAAATGGGGGTGGAAAAATTTCTAATAAGAAATATGCAATGATTTTTTCTATTGTTTTGATATTGTTCCTTGTTATAGGTTCAGTTTCAGCAGCAAATTTAAAAAATACTGGTGATGATTCAAATTTAGCAGATAATAATGAAAGTGTTCTTTCTTCACAAAATTTAGATGTTTCCAACAATCATATATCTGAGATAAGTTCTCATGAAGATAATGAATTCAATTCAGATGATATTCTTCAAAATAGTATTAAAAAAAGTGTTTTAGCTGGAAATAATACTAAATTATATTATAAGAATGGAACTGCATTTAAAGTTGTTTTATCAGATGAAGAAGGTTTTTTATTAGCAAATCAAAGTATAATTTTTACAATCAATAATGTTAACTATCTTAGAACCACAAATAATGATGGTATTGCATCCATTGCAATCAACTTAAACTCTGGAAACTATCTCATATCATCTTCCTATGAGGGTAATGAAAACTACAGTCCATCTTCTACTAAAAATACTGTAAAAGTATTGCATACAATTAATGGAAAAGATATAACCAAGTATTATAAGAGCGATACACAATACTATGCCACATTTGTTGACGGCAAAGGCAACTACTTAAATAATACTGTGGTTACATTCAATATTAATGGAGTTTTCTATCAAAGAAAAACAAATGAAAATGGTACTGCAAGACTTAATATTAATCTTCCTCCAGCAAAATATGTATTAACAGCCATTAATCCTATCACTGATGAAAAATATTCCAATACTGTGAAAGTATTGTCCACCATCTCTGCAAAGGATTTATATATGGAGTATATGGATGGCCAGGAATTTATTGCTCATGTTCTTGATGATTCAGGCAAAGCATTGGCTAACAGCAATGTTATATTTAATATTAATGGTGTATTCTATACCCGTGCAACTGATAATGAAGGAAATGCGCATTTAAATATTAACCTTATTGTTGGTCAATATATTATAACCACTACAAATTATAAAGGTTTATCAGTTTCCAAAAAGATTACTATTAAAAAGCCATCTCTAAATTCAAAAAACGGAATTTCCGATTTAAGACCATATCTGTCAAATTCGCCAAATTGTCAAGTTACAAATTCCGAGATTGTTTCACTTGCAAATCAATTAACCAGAAGTTTTACTAATTCTTTTGATAAGGCCACAGCAATATTTGAATATGTGCGAAATAAAATATCTTATAGTTACTATTATGATACTTATTACGGTGCCGTTGGAACATTACATGCTGAAGAAGGAAACTGTGTTGATCAGGCTCACTTATCAATTGCATTATATAGGGCTATAGGCCTTCCTGCCAGATATGTACATGGAACATGCCAATTCAATAGCGGTAACTTTATCGGTCATGTATGGGCTCAGGTCTTAATAGGCGATACGTGGTTTGTTAGTGATTCGATTAATACTAGAAACACATTAGGTAATGTTGTTAATTGGAACAATAATAATTATAAATTTCATGGATTTTATTCCAGTCTTCCATTCTAATTAACTTCTTTTTTGCGTTCCATTTCTTTATTGAACCTCTCCGGCTTGTAGAAGCCGGAGATTCTTAGGCCATGCCTATTTTTTCGTCAAAGCAATTCCATTCATAATAATATGTGGATTTTCTTGACTATTAGGCATGAAATCTACTAAGCATAGCACCATTGAACCAGTGGCGCGTAGACCTTCGTC
>Ga0310695_10002529_pt1 | contig 38347 bp, 60 predicted proteins | sample RumenRJG_04DNA_FD_203882 | JGI IMG/M metagenome (GOLD analysis project Ga0310695, IMG submission 203882) | Bovine rumen microbial communities from Lethbridge, Alberta, Canada - RJG_04 (v2) (version 2) | ecosystem: Host-associated > Mammals > Digestive system > Stomach > Rumen | place: Canada...
GTCTTATCCGGAGGGGTTTGAGACTTTTCGAGGGGGGAGGGGGTCCGGAGGCCCCCCGGAGGGGGTAGGGGGAGGGGGTCCCCGCCCCGGCGCGCTTGCGCCCGCCCAGGAGCAGCACCCGCGCCCGTCTGACGCGCTACGTAGCCACGGCGCCCCGCGCCGTGTCCGAATCGGACACTAACCGCGCCTTAACTCCGCGTTCAGTTCCCGCATCGTCTTGGCGTCGTGGCAGGCCTTGCACAGGCTCTGCAGGTTCGCCGGGTCGCTGAACAGCGCCCACCGCCCACGGTGCGGCGTCACATGATCCACCACCGTCGCACGCACCCGAAGGCCCCGCGCCGCGCACTCGCGGCAGAAGGGCTCCCGCAGCAGCTGCCCGGGCCGCAGCACCTCGCGCCACACCCTGGTGCGGTACATCCAGTGCCAGGCCTCGGACGCCTTCCGCGCCTTCGCCTGGGCCGCCAGGTCCCGGTGCACCTCGCAGTACCCCGAGGGATCCCGCGTCACGTTCCCGCAGCCCACCTTCCGGCAGGGCCGCAGCGCCTTGGACGCCACAATCCCACGCTCCTCTCCGGCCTCACGGCCGCCCGCGCTGCAAAACCGCAGCGCCGCCGCGCCCGCCGAAAACGCAAAAAGCCCGGGCAGACGGAGTGCATACGCTACTCCATCCGCTCGGGCTCAGGCACATCGGCACAGGCACTGGCGTCAATGTTCAGGAAATGCTGCCGCCGGCAGCGTTTGCACCAGGCGGGGATCATCCGTCCCTGCGTGGCCGGGTGGATCGGCATGAGCCGCCCACGCCCGCAGTCGGGGCAGATGGCCCACCCCTCATGCACGGCTATTATACGCCCTCTTGCGTCGGAAATCAAGCCGCTTTTCACCGCCTCTCCGTAAGTTATACCCTGCTCCAAGCCTGAAAAATATAAGCCTTGTTCAATTCTGCGGGCTCTAGCGCCGCATGGGAGGCCGCGCCCGCCGCGCCGGCGGCTCCTCCGGGAGCAGACAACATATGTATTCATAGCTGCCCCACTCGTTGACCATGCTGTCCTTCTCCAGCACCACCGCCCCCGGCGGCGGGGACAGGGTGACGTAGTCCTCCACCATGACGCTCTCCCGCGTCGGGCGATCCAGGTTCCGGCTGCAGCTCCAGCTGCGCGCCCCCACCGCCGCGCCCGGCTCCCGGGCCTCCTTGGTCAGATACTTCGCCAGCTCCTGATAGCCCCACATGTCGATGGTGTCGATCTCGATGTCCGAGCCGAAGGCCCAGAGGCTGCGGATCGTCTCGTAAGAGGTTTCCGGGATCACCAGATGGTGGTGCCACCGTCCCTCGCTGTGCACGCTCTCGGTGCAGTACACGTATTTCAGCTTCCGCCCTTCCTGCCGGAAGGATCGCCGCAGCAGGGTGAGGTACTTGGCCAGGCAGGCGTTGGCCGCCTTCCGCCCGGCGGGATGGTGCGCGTCGTCATAACTGAGGGTGACCACCAGATCCCGCTGGCGGAAGTTCGCCCCCAGGGTGAGCATGAGCTTCTGCCATGCCCGCCGGAGATTCACCTTCCGCCGGGCGGCGGTGGTGACCTTGGATTTCGCCGCCCGCACCTGGGGCGGATCGCAGGCCCGGGCCTGGGTATAGGCCACGCCGAAGAACAGCCGCCCAGCCCGGACCGTGATCATACGTTTTGATTTTGCCATAGTGACGGGCCGCGGCCCACTCCCTTCTCAGGATCCAGGCTTGCAGCCGCTCATTCGAAATTCAACCGGCGTCCTGCTGGATGCCGCAAAGGATCACTTCCAGCTCATCGCAGGCGTCCTTCATCACTTCCCCGGGCCTCCCGGCCTCCGCCGAAGCCTCCAGCACGCCCTGGAGCCGCCCGAGGATATGCCACATCCGGCTCAGGTCCTTCCCGGAGATCCGATGGAGATTTCCGCCTTCCTCCGCCGCAGCGGGCGCGTCTGGCATCCCGACTGCCCCCGCGCTATCTTCGGAAGAAACCCAGGGCCACGGCTCCCGTGGGAAATGGGTCTGAGCCGACAGTAGGGGCATTGACGCCTCTTTGATGCTCCTGGCCACGGCCGCCTCCGCGGTCTCTTGGGGTGCTTCATCCCGCTGCTTCGGCGCTGTTTCGTCGAAATCCGCCGCCGCCTGCGGCGGAGCCGACGGCAGGGGGCTAAAATCGTATTCTTCCACGCCGTCCTTCTCCTTTTCCGCCTCTTTTTCCGCCAGCTCCTGGATGGGCACAAAGCCGCGCAGCTGGTCAGCCGAAACGATGCTGCGGATGGTGCTCACGCTGCAGTCGTTCTCATCCGCCAGGATCTTCAGCTGCTTCTTCGGGTCCTTCGCCAGACGGTACTCTCTCCGGATCTCCTCGTCGCTCATGGGGAGCTGCTTGCGGGGCCGACCGGCCATCAGGCGTCACCCCCCCCCCGGCTCCTCCTCTCCGGAACGGAAGGTTTGCTTCCGTTCCGGGTTCTCGCCGAGCATAGCGATCTCACAGTCCCTGGCGTCTCGCTTGTCCTCCGGGCAGACGCCGCACCACTCGCACAGGCGTTTCAATGCATGGTCGCGCTCAAACGTAATCGCCATGAGGCGCTTATTGAGGTCTGAAGATTCTGTCACCATCCGCTCGATTTCTCGCTTCATCCCCGCAATGGCGGCATTGTCTCCCAGGAGCCGCATGTTCATCACCTCGATGGCGTCGGCAGCCTCGGCGGCGCAGCCCCTGATGGTGTTCACACCTTCTGCGGAAATAAGGAAGATACCCATCCCATTGTCATGGGGCTCCATCTTCACCAGCTGCTCCAGCCGGCTTTTCAGGTCTTCATACATCGCTCTGCACGCCCTCTCATTTCAGCGCGGCTTCAGCTATCGCGACAGCGACGGCGGCAACGTGGACGGCTTCTTTGACAATGCTGTCTTTCCCGCCGCGTTCCGGGTGCTTCTGGTTTCTAAAGAACGTCTCGTTGACGGCTTCGCAAAGTTCTCCGTATTCCTCGCCAAGTATGCTGATCCACTCAAACGGATGGTTGCCACTTTGGGAGCCCCACAGGTCGATTTGCCGCTCCCGCTCCGTAACAACGAGCTTTATTCCTTTCATGTCAAACGGCAAACGCACAAGCAACCCCTGTTCCTCTGCGTCCTCGTAGGCGGCGAGCTTGTCGATGGCTTCTCCGACGGCGTAATTCAGTTCGTCAACCACAACCGAGCCGTAATCGTCATTTATTTGCCAACGCTTTTTGAGTTCATCGTAATGTGTATATCTCATTCGTCCTGCCCTCCGTCCTTGCCAAGCAGAATCTTGATGGTGCTAACAATGATCTCTTTGAAGCTCCGTTTTTTCGGAGGATAGTACGGGATTGGCTCTGCCGGTACCCACATACCATTTTCATTCTGGATGGTATTCACGCACTCTTCGTTAATCATTATCCTTCCCTCCTTCCATCAGCGCCCCGCAGGTCGGGCAGCGGGGCGACTTATCCGCCCGAATATTGCCCAGCATCCGAAAGTTTTCCCTGTCGATGGCCGCCGGGACGCCGCAATTGGTGCAGTAAGGCCATCCGCTCTTGTCAGCAGCCCATTGCGCCCGGCACTGCACAGGCGCAGATGCGCCGGGGAGGTCCATCCAGTCCCCGGTCCCCATCTTCGGCTTGGCGGTCGGCTTCCGGCTGCCTTTGGCCTCCGCCTCCGCGATCCGGGCAATGACATCTTCATAAGCATCCGTCACCTGAAGGATACGGCTTGGAAGCTGGATCTCGCAGCCCCAGCTCGTGCGCACCACCAGTTCGACACTTCGCGTATTTACCAGAACCTGAACATGAGCCCCGTAACCTGCGACGTCCGCTCTGACTTGAATAAACCCCTTCATACCGCCGCCCTCCTTTTCTCATAGGCCGCCTTCCGGCATTGGGGCGAGCAGAACTTCTGCCAGGGCTTGGCCGCCGGGAAGATCCGCCCGCAGTGATCGCAGCGCGTCCCCTGGGGCAGCGCCCGGTCCAGCAGCCATTGGGGCGGCGTCTCCGCCCCGCCGGTGATGGCCACATAAGCTCCATAGCTCAGGCCGCAGCTCCTGGCCGCGGCGTTGACCCGCCCGATGGGCGTCTCATATAGCTTCTTCCGCATCGTCGTCCTCCGTTTCCGCCGGATAAGCCGGCTCCGGGAACCACCAGATCACCCGTGTCGCTTCGATCTCCGAAATTCCGGGATCAGAGCTGACCCAGGTCCAGGCGTTCCCGTCCCACTTGGCGAGACGTGCCTCCGTGAAATAACCCGGCCCGCTGCTCTCCTGCTGGACAAAAGCCCGCTGTCCCTTCGGCGGCTTATTCTTCGGGAAGGGCCTCCAGCAGCCATCCGTCGGCGCAGCGCCGCCGCCCCGCCCGGGGTCGTCTGACCGGCAAAGCAGGTAGTCGATGCTCACGTCCAGCCGGTCCGCCAGGGCGATGAGCTTGTCGAAATCGTGCCGGTAGGAGGCATTGGAAAAGGGCAGGCACATGTCCGCCCGGATCTTCTTGCTTTCCCCGGCCTCCAGGGCCTTCACCTCATCCGACGGGATCTGCCAGATCTTCCGGATGCTTTCAAGGTTCTTTTCCTCCAGCCCGGCCCGGCTGAGGGCGCTGCCGAACCGCTGCCACACGTTCCGGACCCACTCCTTCGGCGCAGCCTCCTCCTGCTCCCTGGCTTCCTTCTCGGCCCTGGCCGCCTCCCGCCGCTTGGCCTTCTCGGCCTTGGCCTTTTCGGCCATCTTCGGACAGACGTTACGGCAGGTGGCCAGCTCGCCGCAGGTGAAGCAGCAGCTCTTTGCGGCGCAGCTCCCGCCGTAAGCCCGATAGCTCCCCCGCCACAGGTGCTCCAGGATCCCCTGCCGGTTGAGGCATTCGCCGCCCCCCAGCTTTTCCGGGCAGGTCAGAGCCTGCACCCTGGTCAGATCCTTGGCGTAGCTCTCGATGGTGTTCTCGTACAGATACCGCAGCCCGCTCTTGTCAGACCCGCCGCTGTTCCTGGCCCGGTACCAGTCCACGATGCGCCGCTGGGCGTCCTCCGGGAGCCTGGCCAGGGCGTAGGCGGAGGATTCCCCCAGGGTACCCTTATCGTAGTAGGCTTTTCGGATGCTCTTTTCCAGCTTCTCCCGGATCACCTTCAGTCTGGCCAGTTTCGTGCGGCTGAGGCCGCTCAGTTCCGCCACCCAGTCCCGCAGCCGCCCGGGAAACTCATAGCCCTCATCCACCAGCTGCCGCAGCAGATCCTCGATCCGCTCCGCCTGCTTCCCTTGATCGGCGCTGTTCATTTTCCGGGTGTCGGCGTTGGCCATGATGAGCTTGAGCTCCCGCAGGGCGTCGGAGGCGGGGCTTTCGTCCACGATGCAGGGGACGCCTTCGGAAAATTGGACGCTTCCCCCGTCGGTGATCAGCTGGACAGCAGCCCGCCGCCGGTGGCCGGAGATCGTGATGTAATGCCCGTTTTCTCCGGGGCGCACCAAAAGGGGCTGCTGCAGGCCCAGCATTTCGATGCTCCCCGCCAGCTCCTCCAGGCCATCCATGGTGTAAAAGTTATCCGGATCCGGGTCGATCAGATCCAGCGGGATATAGCGGATCTGCTGCTTCCCAGTGTCCGGATCGGACACCGCAGCAGATTCGGCCTGCCCCGCGATCAGGCCCGCCAGGTCGAATTTCTTACCCACGGTAGCACCGTCCTTCCTTTTTCACGAACTCCTCCGCCCAGGCCAGGTAGTCCCGGCCGGCGGAGCTCTGGCGGCTCCACTGGAACAGAGGCTGCCGGGCGAAGGTGGCCTCATCCACCTTGTCCGTCCGACGGATCACCGTGTCGTACACCGGGAGGCGCCGCTTCCGCAGAAGCTCGATCCCCTGGGCCTGCACCTCGGCGTTGTGGTACATGGTGACCAGGACCCCGGCCACCCGGATGTCCGGCTTGATCTGCCGCCGGACGCCCTCCACCTGGCGGGTGATCTCCTCCACGCCGCTGATGCTCCAGGCGTCGATCTTCGTGGGAATGATAACAGCGCCGCTGCAGGCAATGGCCGCCACGCTGGCGGCGGAGAAAGCCGGCGGGCAGTCGAAGATCACCACGTCGAAGGCGTCGTCGTCGGAGAGCACCCCCAGCAGATCCCCCAAGGCCTTCAGGCTTTCCGCCCCGCCCTCCCGGACGCTGGCGATGTCCTGCTCCAGCAGGCTGATGTCCGCCGGGAGGACGCTCACATTCTGCTGCTCCGTCTCCAGGATGAACTCCGGCCAGTAGACGCAGCGTCCCGCAAGCACGTCCCCCAGGGTGCTGCCCGCGTCCTGGCAGCCGAAAAAGGCCGTGGCGTTGGCCTGGGCGTCCGCGTCGATCAGCAGGACCCGCAGGCCGTGATAGGCTCCCAGGATGGCGGCCAGGTTGCAGGCGGTGACGGTCTTGCCCACCCCGCCCTTCAGATTGACGATGCTGTAAACCTCCATTTTCTCAAAATCCTTTCCGGGCCGTAGCCCTCTATCGTTCGGTTCTCTGCGCTGCGGTCTCAGACGGCGGACAAGGCGTGCAAAAGAGCCTGTCGAAGATCGTCACATATCCGGGCCCGCCGGCAGAGCATTTTTTGCTTTGGCAGGTGCCGTTTTCGGGATGATAGTAGCGGCAGCCTGCACAAACATTCCGCAGTTTCAGGATTCTTCGCATTCGGCTCGCATGTTCCACAGATACGTTGCCTCCTCAACTGTTCCAAACCACGTCAGACCTAGATACAAGAGGCACACTTCTTGGGCGCTGTCTGCATGGCCGATGATCTGACAATCGATGTCTTCGGCATAACTTATCGTGGTCAGCTTCATCTTTCGCCCGCAGAACGGGCAATTTTTCAGTTCGTCCATGGTCCTCCTTCACTCCTCGACTCGGCTGCGGGGCAGCCAGTAGCTTTCCCGGAAGCTCCGCCCCCGGTCAAATCTAAACTCTACGGTGTAAAACCGCTTCTCAGGGTGGACGTACACCACCCGGCAGGGCAGCGTCCCTAAATACCAGGCGCCCTCTAGGGTAGGCACCTCCGCCCGCTTGTCTCCCACGTTAATCATTTCCGAAACTCCTCCGGGATGGGCAGCTCGATGGGGTCCCCGTCCTCGAAAGCCTTCCACCGGTCCTTGGGCCGCGTCCACTCCCGCTTCGGCAGCTCCTGCCGGATCCGCTGGCTGAACCGCTGGGTCTCCCCGTCGAAGGCCAGCCGGACCATCCCCAGCTTCCCGTCCTTGTTCTTGTCGATGTAAAGCAGCCGGTCGCCGCTGTCCGGGTTTTCCGGGTCCTGGGCCAGGATCATGACCACGTCGGCGTCCTGTTCCAGCTGGCCGCTTTCCCGCAGATCGCTCATGCCGGGGCGCTTGGGCTTTTTCTGGGCCTTGTCCGCCCGGCTAAGCTGGCTGAGGGCGATCACGGCCACGCCACGGTCCTGGGCGAAGCGGTGCAGCTCCATGCTCACCCGGGTCGTCTGCTCATAGCGGCTGGCGTTGCGGTTGAGGTCCGATTCCAGCAGCTGCAGATAGTCCACGAAGATCACGTCATACCGCCCGCTGAGGGCTGCAGCCTGCAGGCTCTGGACGTTGAGGCGGCTGGCATGCTCCACCACCAGGCTCTCCAGCCGAAACATGGGGATGATCTCCCGGAGGGTATGGGCTTCCTCCTCCGTCAGAGCGCCGTCCTGGATGTGGGCATAGCTGGTGCTGCTGACATAGGCCGCCATGCGGTTGAACACCGTCCGGAAATCCGTCTCCAGGCTGAAAAAGCCCACCCGGAAGCCCCGGCTCATGCTCAGGGCCATATTCAGCGCCAGGGCCGTTTTCCCGGAGGACGGGTAGCCCCCCAGGATCACGAATTTCCCCGGGCTGATCCGGACCCGCCCGTCCAGTGCGCCGAAGCCGCAGGGCAGATAGCGGGGCTTGTCCTCCGGATTGTCCAGCCGCTGGGCCAAGGCGTCCAGCCCCTCCCGGAGGGTCATGCGCCCGGGTCCGGTGCGCCGGTCGAAGATCCGCAGCCCCTCCTCCAGGAGTTCCTGCCCCTCTTCCGGCCCGCCGCAGGCGGTGAGCTGCACCCCCAGGGCCCGGATGCGCTCCAGCGCCGCGTCCCGGCGCAGCTGCTCCGCGTAGGCCTTCCACAGCGCCGCCGAAGGGGCCAGGGCCAGGCAGTCCACGATTGTCTCCTTCCGGCCTTCCCCCAGGCGGGAGGCCAGCAGCACGGGATCCACCGGCTTCCCCTCCAGGAACAGCGCCCGGCAGCCCTGCCACAGCTCCAGCATGGCCGGGGCGGTGAAATCCCCGTCCGGGACAGCGGCGAAGGCCTCCCCGGCGATGGCGCCGTCCTTCAGCACCGCGCCGATCAGCGCCGCCTGGGCGTCCAGCAGCCGGTCCTTTGCCTTACTGTCCATGGCGGCCTCTCTTCCGCACATGGGAGCCTCCGACCGGCAGGTCGTTTAACCTCGTGCGGATCCCGTAGAGGTCCGCGAGCTGGAGGTTGGGGAACCAAAGTTCCGCGTAGCTCACGGGCGCCGTGGGCGGGATCTTCACAACTGCGGCGAGCTTCCCGAAATGTGCGAAGCCTATGCGGGCGGCCAGCGCCCGGTTGAGCTTCAAAAACCGTTTCCGTGTCACGCTCTCACCTCCTTCCCGCCGCGGCGGTCGCGCCCCCGTCCGCCGTCATTGCGAGGGCCGAAGGCCCGTGGCAATCCGTTCCCCCGTCTCAGGTCCATTCCTCCACCTCTCTCTCCGGCGTCTCCGGAGCAGCTGTCCGCGATGCCGGCGGCATCGATTCCCAACGCCGCCCGTTGAGCCAGGTGGTGGGGTGGGGGATGAACCGCTCATCCTGCCACTGGTCGCACTTCTTCCAGCGCCGCAGCCCTTCCAGGATGGCGTCGGCCATGGCCCGGTCCGGGCTGAGCTTCTTCCAGGCCCGCCGCGCCCTGTCCTTGTCGATCTTCCGGGGGTACATCTGCCAGAACAGCCAGAAGTAGGGGTCCTCCCGCCAGGTGTCGGATCGGAACAATTCCCGCAGCGGCAGGCAACCGGACCCCAAGGCCCCGCGCCAGGCTTCCAGATGATCCTCGATCTCCGCCCAGCTCACCCGCTGCCGCAGGTCCGCATAGAGCTTCAGTGCCTCGCGCCGGTCGTCCTCCGGGACGCGACGGCCGCCGTACCATCCCTCCAACAGCACCGGGAGCTCCGCCGCCGCGAGCGCTTCCCCATCCCGTGCGCGAGGGGTCCCCGCCGGGGACGTGCGCGCCACCCCCTGGGGGGCTATAGGGGGATTGTTTGTGTTTACTTGTTTAGATTTACTCTCCTTAGGGAGATTATCCTGTGTACCTGCCCGTTTGGGCAGGTCTATCTGCCCGTTTGGGCAGGTACTTTCCGTTACCTGCCCATTTGGGCAGGTACTTTCTCCGTCCTGGCTTCCCCTGGGGGAAGCTGGCGCCGCAGGCGACTGATGAGGGAGCTCACGTCCCCCGTCCCCGGCGGATAAGAACGCCGACGCGCACTCCCCCGCCCCCAGCAGCTCCAGCACGTCGTCGCTCAGAGCGTACCAGGTGGTATTGTGATAGCTGCCGTCGGAGTAGTTCCCCTGGAGGATCGCCTCCGCCGCCGTGAGGGCGTTCACGATCCTCCGGATCTGCTTCTCCGTCCAGAAGGGGAACAGCCGCGCCAGGGCGGCCTTGGAATTATAGGTCCACCAGCGCCCGTCGTGGAAGTGCCGCTCGTTGGCCCGGTTTTTGGAGATCCAGGCCGCCATGCCCTGGAGCAGGATCGCCCCGTCCACGCCGTAGCGCCTGGCAGCCTCGATATTGAAGCTCAGCTCCCTCACGGCTCTCCCTCCTCCGGCACGGGGTCCATGCCCGAAGAGAGCATGGACATCCCGGCAAGCATCAGGGCGGCGCCGGGCTTGCCAAGCGTATCCGTCAGCCATTGCTGGAAACTGCTGGAGATGGCCGCTATAAAGTGCTCGAATTCCGCGTGATCGCCGCTGACCTGGCGGCCGGCGCGCTCCAGATTCTGCAGGAATGCGAGGACCATATGGCGGAACTCCTTCAGGGTAAAGTCACGGCCTGCGATGGTGGTGACAAAGGAGCATCCTTCGTCATCGGACGAAGCAAGAGCGCAAACAAGGGCAAAGCGCGTCTCGATCCTGCTGCAGAGCCCGTCCGCATTGATCAGCTCGCCGGTGGCCAAATCGGTGATCGTGATCCGATACTTTGCGTCCACGGTCAAGCCTCCTCCTTTTGTCCCAGCGTCGGGATCAGGCTCAGCCCGTGCAGGATAAATGCTGCCTGCTTTTTCCCGACGTTGTCCTCAAGAAAATGCACAAAGGCGGAGCTCACCGCGGCATGGACATCCGTTGCGTGTCCGCTGCTGTCGGCGATCTCCCCGAAAAGGTGGAACACAGCCTTGAACATGCCGTGGATCTGCTTCAAATTCAGGCCGGTGTCTTCGTCCCCCAGCAGCTGGCAAAAAAAGGCAGTGCCGTTTTCATCCTCTCCGCCCATGGCGCACAGGATGCCGAAGCCGGTCCGCACCTGGGCCTTCATGCCGCCGTATTCCGCCAATTTCCCGGTCTTCCGGTCCATGACCGTGACCTCAAATCTTCCTTCCATTGTTTCCTTCCTTCCTTTTTTCCGCCGCTCTCTTTGCGGCGCACTTTTCCCGCCGCCGGGCGTTGATCTCCTCCCGGTGGGCGGCGTACTTTTCCCGCCGCCGGGCGTTGATCTCTTCCCGGTGGGCGGCGTCGTATGCCTTTTGATAATCCCGTCGCTCCTGACGGTGGGTGGCGTTGTAATGAGCGCTCCGGGCCCGTTCCTCCTCCCGGTGCGCCGCTCTGTAGGCAGCTCTTCGGGCCAACCTGTGAGCCCGATGCTCCGGCGTTTCCCGGGCCCGCGCCGCTGCTTCCCTGGCCCGCTTCTTTTCAAGGCGGGCCGCCGCAGCCTGCCGGTCCAGGGCCCGGCTCAAGGCCCGTTCCTCCGGCGTCAGGAAGATCTCCTCATCGTCGATCTCCGCGTCTGCCCGGGCCAGCTCCGCCAGCTCCTCCGCCGTGAAGCCTGCCGCGCCCCGGCAGGAGGGAGGCCGCTCGCAGGCGGCCCCGTCTTTGCCTCCCCTCCAGGGGAGGGGGACCGGAGCAGCCGGTGGAGAGGTCAGGCCTGCCGCAGCAGCCCCGCCCCCGTCCCCCGCGCTTTTCTCCTTGCGGGGCGTGTTCTTCCGTGGTATACTCATTTCAGTTCCTTTCTGCTTGCCAAATCGGCGGCAGCGGCGTCCGAGCCTCTTGCACAGGCTCGGGCGTCTTTTTCTTCGCTTCCGGGCAGCACGCCCGCCGACCACAGCAGCCAGACCGCCAGGGCCAGCAGCGCCAGCGTCAGCGCGATCCCCGCCTCCAGCCCCAGGCTGCCCCGCTGTGCGCCCTCCGGCAGCAGCAGCGCCAGCCAGACGCACAGGGCGCCGACGGTGCATTTCAGCTTCCTCACTTTCCTTCACCTCCTCCCGTCAGAGTTTCCGGTGAAGGGATGGTGACTTTCATGCCCTTGAAGTAGGGCCGCCCGGGGATATAGACCCCGGCTTTTTTGTAAGCCTCCAGGTCGAAGATCTCCCCCGTCCGCTCCCGTCGCCTTGGCGCCGGGGGCGGCTTTGTTTTCTGCCGCGCCCGGGGCGGCGGCGTCCGGAAGCGCGCCCGATCCAGATACAGATCCACGTCCTCCCGCCGGAAGCGCATCGAGCCCCCGATCCGCAGGCAGTCCAGCTCCCCGCGCTCCACGATCCGGGCCAGGGTGCTGTAGCTGATGCGCAGCTCCTCGCACAGTTCCTTACTTGTGATAAGCGTCGGGATCCTCCTCCTTTGCATACTTCAGCTCCAGGGCCGCCGTGGTGATGCCCTCCAGCTCCGCCATGATCTCCCGGTAGTCCAGCTTTTCCAGGGCGTCGATCTGCCCGTCGGCGGCGATCTCCAGCAGCCGGTCGGCCCGATGAGCCGCCTGGAAGCGCCCCATGGCGGCCAGCAGCCGCACCGTCGCCATGCTCAGGCCCAGCAGCTTCACGTCCGGGATCAGGGCTCGGGCCGCTGCGCTCTTGTTGAGCAAGTGCCAGTGGCTCAGCACCGGCATGGCCGCAATATCCGCCATGCGCAGGGCAAGATCGTCCGAGGGCATGTAAAGCCCCGCCTCATAGCCCCGCACGGCCTCCACGCTGACCTCCAGGGCCTCCGCCCAGCGTTCCTGGGTCATGCCTGCCGCCTGTCTCCCGATTTTGCAGATATTCCGCCAGCTTGTCTGCATGGCATCGACGCCTCCCGTCTGTTACGCTGTCCCCGTCCTGCCTTCCCCTGGGGGAAGGTGGCCCGCAGGGCCGGATGAGGGACACTCCCGCCGCAGCTCCGCAACTCCCGTCCTTGGCCCCCTCTCCGAGGGGGCTCCCGCGCAGCGGGTGGGGGAGTGAAGCCCCCGGGCATGCTTCGGCGCTTTTATTCTCCCGACCCAGCGGCCGTCACCCGGCTTCTTCCCTCGCTGCCGGCGGGGCGAACAGCTCCCCGATGCCGCAGCCCAGCGCTTCCGCCAGGGCGGGCAGGCGCTCCGTGCCCGGGGTCCTGGCCCCGGTCTCCCAGAGGGCCACCGCGCTGCGGTCCACCCCCAGGCGGGCGCTCAGATCCTCCTGGGTCATGCCTGCAGCCCGCCGGCGCTCTGCGATATAAACGATCATCCCGTTTCTCACCTCCTTTTCCGTCATTGCGAGGCCAGTGCGCACACTGGCTGCGGCAATCCGCTCCTCCGTCCCCGCGGCGCCGCAGCGGCTTCCCCCGTCTCAAGCCCCCTCCCCGAGGGGGCTCCCGCGCAGCGGGTGGGGGAGTGAAGCCCCCGGGCCTGCTTCGGCGCTCTCAGTCACCCGCCTCCACCAACCCTTGACGGCTCGCCGCTCCCTGTGCTATTGTTACTTTGTGCAACTGTGCGCAGGCAGCAGCTCCGCCGGGACGATCACGCCGAACTCCTCCAGGGCCTCTTGGCGGATCTCCTCCGCTGTCATGACCTCCTCGTCGATCAGCAGGGCAATGGCGTCCTTCACCATGGCTGCATCGGGCTCGATCACGCGCATATACCAGCACTGGACGTACTGGCTCAGGAAGCACGCCAGACGCTGCAGAGTGTCAGGCTGGATCATGCTGCTCCTCCGTTTCTTGTCGCCGGGGGCGGGCCTCGAACCCGCGTCCTACTGCTTATCGTCGGCCTACGCCGTGTCAGCTGCTCTCCCCGCTGAACTACCCCGGCTTGTGTTATCAGCTGACGCCCCCGCGCTCCATCCATTCCAGCACCGCCGCGGGGATGTTGGATTTGCCCGATTCCCAATTGTTCGCCACCTGGCGGCTGCGGTCGAAGATCTTCCCCATCTCGGCCTGGGTCAGGCCCAGGGACTTCCGCAGCTCCCGGAGGCGCAGAGGCGCATCGCTGCGCAGGTTCCTTTCCTGGAGGCGCCGCTCCGATTCTCTCCGCTGCTCGGTGTGCTTGCGCTCATATTCCCTTTGCCATGCCCGGGCGTACTCCCGGTTTTTGGCATACCAGGCCCGGTGCGCTTCCCGGTAATACTCGGCGTTGGCCGCCCGATGCTCCCGGCTTTTGATCCGGTCTCGCTCCCGTTCCTCCGGGCTGCGCTGCTTCGGCGGTCCCTCGATGCCCCGGTCCCGGCGCATGCTTGCCCGCCATTCCTCCAGGGTGAGCGGTTCATCATCGTCCTCGATCTCCCGGTCGAAGGCCTCCAGCTCCGCCAGCTCCTCCGGCGTGAAGATCCCGCGGCTCATGCTCCGCCCCCGCCTTCCCCTGGGGGAAGGTGGCGCGAAGCGCCGGATGAGGGGATCCCCGCCCGATGATTCCATTTCTCCGCCAGCACATCCAAAGCCCTTATCTGCGGAACTCGCCGATACAAATCCCCGGAAACCGGCTCAAAATGCTCCTGCTCGGTTTTGGCTTTCATGGTGACGCCACAGGCGCAGGTCAAACTTGCCTGATCCTCGATTGCGTTCGGGTCTGCGCCCTTTACGGTGGAGTTCACAATGAAAGTCGAAGATCTTCTCCCGCAAAACGGGCAGGGTCCAAAATTCGGACGATAGCTCATGTCCTGTCTCCTGTCCCCGCCGCAGCGCTCCGGCTTCCCCTGGGGGAAGCTGTCGCCACAGGCGACTGATGAGGGAACTCCCGTCCCGTCGTCTCCGATGTCGGAATGATGGTCGGGGCGTCCTCAATGTCCTTGGGGCTGATAACTCGGTCCATTTCGTTGAAGTAAATCCCCTTCTTTTCCGCGCGGCTGACCGCCGTCCGATAAAGCGCATTCCCATCGATCAATCGCACATTCGGTTGGACGGACGCCGCCCGCCGGTTCCATTTCCGAATCGCGCCCTCCGGGTCATGCGCCCAATGGATGTAAAGCCCGCAAGCGAGGCAGCCCACCCAGCCGCGCATAAACCCCACATAGGCTTTGACACTCTTGAGCTTTCCGGGCGCTCCGCAGCAGGGGCATTCTCTCAAATCTTCCATATCCTGTCCCCCATCAATCTGTGTCCGAATCGGACACGCAAAGAGGTGTCGTCATGGCCAAACAAACCGTCTGCAAAAAGTGCGGGGCCCGGCTCGCCCCCGGGGCCAAGTTCTGCCCCGCCTGCGGGGCCAAAACGAAGAAGCCCCATGTGGCCCTGGGCGTGATCGCCATCGTGATCGTGGCGGCTTTTACCGCCGTCGTCGTCTCCGCCCTTCGGGACCGCCCGCAGCCGCCTCCCGGCGCATCCCCCGTCCTTGCCTCCCCTTCAGGGGAGGGGGACCGCGAAGCGGTGGAGAGGTCAACTCCCGCCCCCGCCCTCCTGGCGGAGAATGCGCATGTCGCCGTGACCTTCGACAGCCTCTATGAGGAAGCCTTTGTGGATGGCGTCTGCTATCTCAAGCTGGAGATCGTCAATAATTGGGACAAGGAGATCTGGGTTTACCTGGACAAGGCCTCCGTCAACGGGGAAATGCTCCCCGCCGTCATGCAGGGCGTCCCGACCTACATCCTGCCGGGCAAGACCTCCCGCAATCCCTTTATCCTCAGCTACCAGCCCCTCAGCATCGACAGCATCGATCAGATTGAGGCGGTGGAGTTTGACATCGTGATCGCCGACCGGGAATCCCTGGATGAGATCTCCCGCATCCCCGGCGTCCGCATCGAACCCTGACGCCCCGCTGGCTTCATTCCGTCGAATATTCGACCGGGATCCACTCCCGGTCAGCCCAGGAGATCACGTCCTCGATCCGCCGCTGCATTCCGCGCAGCTCGGCGGGATCGACATCCGGCCAGAAGTTACTCCGACAATAGATCACCCGGTCAGGATTGAAGCCTTTTACCTCCGAGAGCTGCGGCGCGGCGCGGATGATCAAAAGACGGTTGCAGCGCATAGACGCCGCCCGGCAGAAGGGGAATAACAGGTCGTTGGCCGTGCCGCGAGAAGCGGGCGTGTCATTCGCCTTCGGCTCGGAAAGCCGGAAAGCAGCGGAAATTTCGTCGAAGTCATAGCACAGCCCGTCTCCCAGGTTCTTCCTCGCCCAGGTCGTTTTTCCGCTGCCAGGCAGCCCGATAATCAGGATGGTCATACATACCTCCGAATTAAAGAAAGGTGTCGTTATGTTTCTCCGCAATTTGACGGTGATAGACGTCCAGACCCCAAACTCCATGAATGATCGTGTTTGCGAGATCGGCCTCACCATGATTTCGGGGCAAAGGATCTTAAGCTCTCAGCAGTTTGGAATAAACCCGGAGACGCATTGGGATCCCGAAAACATTGCCATTCATGGGATCCGCCCGCAGGATGTAGCACAGGCCCCGGCGCTTCCGGCGGTCTGGCGCTATGTCGAGCCTTTACTCCGCCATACGGTTGTCGTTGCCCATAACGCCCCTTTTGATCTTGCGGTTTTGGGGAAAGCCCTCAACGCCTACGGAATCCATCCGAAGCCGCTGAGATACGTGGACACCTGCGCCCTAGCCAAGAAGTTCTATCCGCGAGCACCAAACCGAAAGCTGGAAACCCTCTGCGCGATGCTCGGAATACAGCTGACAGGCCGCAGCGGGCTTGAGCATTCAAGGGCAACGGCGGAACTGGCGCTGGATATGCTCAGGAAGGGCATGGGGCGCGGAGATGCGCCCAGATGGGTATTCGAGCATCACCTGTACGACAACACGTACATTCGCAGGAGATGATCCTCCTCACGCCGAACAGTTACGCTGTGAAACAATAATAAATCCTTGATAGTGAATTGTAAAGCCCGTAATTTCACTATTAAGTAATTTTGTGGAAAATCCACAATCTATTTAGAGGTTGTAAAACCTATGAATCCGGAGATTTTTGTGCAAAACATAAAAAAGCGCTGCGCCGAAATGGGCGTAGCGCCGACTGTTGCCTGCAAGGAAGCGGGCGTCGGAACAAGTTTCATCAACAACATTGAGGCCCGAGGGCAAACCCCCTCCGTCGATCGCGTGGAGAAGCTGGCGGCCTACCTGGGCTGCACCGTCTCCGAGCTCATCGGGGAGCAGCCGCCTCCCGGCCGGGAGGCTCCGGAGCCCGTCACCGTCCCGGAGGATCCCCTGATCCAGGAGATCATGGAGCGCGTGGCCGACCTGACGCCGGACCAGAAACGCCTTTACCTGGCCCAGCTCCGTGCCCTCCAGGACCCGGACAAATAGCCTCCCCCGCCTACTCCGCTGTTGGGGATTATTGCCTCCCCTTCAGGGGAGGGGGACCGCGAAGCGGTGGAGAGGTCACACCGCCGCGTGCAGCATGCCCGGGGCCTGCCGAAGCATGTCCCGGGCATTTTTGTGCGCAATTTTGTCATATATGCTATAATACGCTCGGCGCTAAATAATTATGCAGCCCGGGCGGAAGGACCGACATGAAAAGACAAGAAGGGAAACGCGGGCGGCCTCTCGACCGCCCGAAGGAGAGCGTGCGCCTGGAGCTGGAGATCCTGCGCGCCCTCCGCCGCCTTACCCCCGAAAACCGTGAAAAAGCCCTGCGGCTGCTGCCGCCGAACCGCGCCGATCAGGAAAGGAGGAAGGATGATGCCACGCCGCGCCCGCGCTGAAATGTCATGGGTCCCGGATAAGCAGAAATGGAGGAAGCAGATCAAGGATCCCTCCGGGAAATATGTGCCCGTCTATGGGGTGACAAAACAGGAAGTCCGGGACCGGGTGGCCGCCCGGCAGGCCGCCTGGGCCGCAGCGGCCTCCGCCCAGGCCTCCCCGGATTTTGCGGCCCTGGCCGTCCGCTGGGCCACCCTAACCGCAACGGACGCCTCCCCCCGCGTCCGGGCTTATCGACAAAGTGCCCTGAATAACTACATCCTCCCCGTCCTGGGGGAGATCGAGGCCGCAGCCCTCCGGGAGGAAGATGTGCTGCGCCTGAAGCAGTCCGTCTCCTCCATGAGCCGGGACAGCCAGACGAAGATTCTGGCCATTGTGCGGAATATCTGCAAATTTGCCGCGAAAAACGGATATATGGCCGCCGATCCCGCCGACGGCGTCAAGGCGGGCGGCCCTCCGCCCAAAGAGGTGGACCCCTTGACGCCGGATCAGGCAGCGGCCCTCCTGGCCGCCGTGAAGGGCACCCAGACGGAGACCTTCTGCCGCCTCTGCCTCCATGCCGGCCTGCGCCGGGAGGAAGCCCTTGCACTGCGCTGGGACTGCGTCCATCTGGAGGGGGCCGCCCCGTATTTGGAGGTGCGCCGCGCTCTCCGCTGGCCCACCAACGCCGCGCCGGAGATCTCCGACCGGCTGAAATCCAAGGCCGCCAAGCGGGACATTCCCCTCCCCGCCAGCCTGGCGGCCCACCTGAAAGCCGTCAGAGCCGCCACAGGCTCGCTTTTTGTGATCCATAACCGGGAGGGCGGCCCGGTCTCTTACAGCTCCTGGCGCAGCCTGTGGCGCGTCGTGGAGGCCAGAACGGCGGGAGAACGCGGGAAGGTGGGCGACAAGGTGCGCAATCATGCCGTGGTGATCTCCCTGGACTTCCCCGTCCACCCCCACCAGCTGCGGCATACCTACTGCACCCGCTTGATCCTGGGCGGCGTGGACGTCAAGCGGGTCCAGTATCTCATGGGCCACGCCAGCGCACGCATCACCCTGGAGATCTACACGAAGCTCATGGGCAGCGATCTGCAGGACACCGCCTCCGCCGTCCGGAGGATCTTCGCGTAGATCTTGCGTAGATCTTGCGTAGTTGCAAGCAAAGGAAAAAGGCCTTGAACAATTCAAGACCTTTTTCAAGACCCGGAGGGGCAGGAATGACGGTATACCGTCGTCTAGCCCCTCCCCCTCGCCCCTTGGTAAGGATGAGGTCCCCGGTCCGAATCCGGGCAGCAGCTCCATAAAACCGCTTGCTTTTACAAAAACAAGCGGTTTTTTGTTGTTTATTTTACAAATGCTCTGTGCTTGCGCCGGGAAGCGGCCGCCAAATTACGCCAAATTCCCCACCTTTGCGCAATCGTTCAAGACCTAATTCAAGACCTGGCGCCGCAAAAGTCCCCGGTGTCCGATTCGGACACCGGGGATGCTTTATTTGTGATCTTCGGGCTTGTCCTCTTTCCCGGGGACAGGGTCCACGTCGTCGGCCTTTTTCTTCAGCCGGCCGATGCCCTTGATCAGCTTTTCCGGGATGGGGGCGCCCAGCTTGGCCGCGTTCTCCAAGATCGACCCCAGCTCCGTGAATATGTACCAGACGGCGACGATCAAGGTAATGTAGCCCCGGTGATGATAGTCTCCGATCAGGGGAGCCGCCGCGCTGGAGAGGATCACGCCCACGGCGATGTCGCACAGCGCCGCGACGCAGAGGGCCACGATCTCCCCCAGCTTATGCCACAAGCCCTCTCTGGCCCGCGTGCTTGTCCATTCCGCGTGTGCTTTGGCCGCCCAGGTGCCGGTGATATAGTCCAGGACCATGCAGGCCAGCATGATCGCAACGGCGATCCCCACCCAGCCCAGCAGGGCCACCACAAACGACATGGCCGCCGTCAGCAGGGCCCGAAGCTCATGTGCCTTATCCGGTGCGCTCATTTTCTGTCATCCTCCTTATACGTCGGGAGCGTGATGCTCCAAATCAGGCTTCTCAGCCTTGTATACTGTGATTTTCGCTGCCCCAGATCTTCATGCTGGTAGCATCGCCAGCAGTGATATTCAGGGTGACGTTGCGAGAAGTCGTGACCGCTGCGCCGTTGTTGATACTGAATGCAGTTATGCTAGGGGCCAGCGTGTCCAGCGTTAGGTTGAAATAGCTTGCCATTTAGCTTTATTCCCCCTTATCTCATATCGTCTTGTTGCTTTTGGCTATACCTGTGCAGGATCGTCATGAGCCTCCACAGCGGAACCTGTTCATCTGGGCGAACTGTGCCGTCACCGTAGCCCTTAATCAGGCCTTCGTCCAAGCCCCACTTGATATGCTCTTTGGCGTGGTGATTCTCCCAATCGCTAACAGGCTCAGGTACTTCCGGCTTGTACTTCGGCCTTGCTACCCCCACGATATTGCGAGGATAACGAACCTTCTCAGCAACAACGCCGCCGTTATCCTCGCTGCCACCCGTGACAGTAGTATTTCCCTCAATGCACTTGACATAGAGAATGCTGCCGCCACTCCGCTCGACGTGGGTAACGATTCCGCAATGCTCCGGTTCTATGCCGCCAGAGAAGTTGGTGAACGCAAGATCACCAACCGCCATGTCCTGCACGGGAACGCTTTGATAATTCTCTTTGAAAAATCTCAGAAGCTTGCCGCAGCTTGCGGTCTTCGCCCCTCCGAAAAATGCGGAAGATTCCCCGGCTTTCCAAAAGCACCACCATTGGAACGCCACGCACCACGGCTGGCCCTGATACGCAGGATCGTAGTCCTGCCAATACTTGACCCGATTGGAGCCGGGAGGGTTTTCATGCTCTCCCAGCTCACCACGGGCAACCTCGATTACTTTGCTCAGGCTCATTCTTCAGGCTCGACAGCGTGCGTGACGAACTCGCGGTAGTTCTCCACGTTGTCCAGCTGTTCGTCAACGATCTTCACGGTAGCCGTGACAACATCGGGGGCATTCCACAGCGTCTGGCACAGGCCGTGGTACTGAACCTTTGCGTTGTCGAGGTTCGTGATGCCCTCGGAATGGACGGAATAGTTCCCATTAACGCACTTGATAATCGCGTATGTCATTGGTTGTCCCTCCTTAATAAACACCGTAGATTCTTGCGGGAATCAGGTCTGTGTTGGTTTGCGTCCTTGAAGTGGAAGTAACCGTTCTGGAATCGCAGTTGGAGATTGTCAGCAATCCCGTATCTTGTTTGGTAATAGACCTGAACGAGACAACCGGGAGTGAAGACGCTGGGCTGGTCACATTGGTAATTACTTGCGGTTCTCCGATAACAAAACAAGATACAACAAAAGATACATAAGATTGTGCTGTGTTGCTAACTCGACAGACGATGATATACGTTCCAAATCCACCAGTCCCCGCGCAGGTAGTTTCAGCAAACGCATTCCCGGTATTTGGGTTTTCCCACAATAGCCTCATGCCCGGCTTAGTTGCAGCGGTTGTTTGCGTGCAGTTCGTACCCGGCGTGATAGTACCTCCCTCTGCGATAGGCTGCGTCACTCGGTACATAAGACCGCCCATACAGAAACATTCATTAACGGCATACGCTCGGCTTGCCGTTGCCCCGGTTTCTACATTAGCGATTTGTGAAGGATTTGCCTTCGCGTCAAGAGCGGTTTTCACCCCACCGCTGCTCACCAGATTCGTGCTCTCGTCGGTAGGGGCAGAATCGACGCTTGTCACGCCAACAACGCTCCCGTTGCCCGTCAAAACGCCAGTGAGAGGCGTTGCCGTGCTGTTCGTTACCTGATTCGGCCCCGGTAATCCCTGTTCGCCACGGATGCCCTGAGCGCCCGTAGCGCCTTGTTCGCCCTGCGGCCCGACTACCGAGCCAAGATCAATATAAGGCATTTATTCCTCCTCCTCTTCCACAGTCCATATAAGGTGTCCTTCTTCGTTAATGCTGAAATTCGGCGCGGTATTCCCGGAATAGGTCAGGAATAAATGGCCGTAAGTGGGCGAATTGGAATTGTTGTCTATGCTGAAGTAGTACATACCTTGTGTCTCGACAGCTACGGCAGAACCCGTATCGCCTTTAGGCCCTTGAATTCCCTGCGGCCCCTGAACGCCCTGGATTCCCTGTGGACCAGCCGGGCCGGTCAGCCCGATAGGTCCCTGAATTCCCTGCGGCCCTCTCTCGCCTTGCGGCCCTTGGGGGCCGGTTTCGCCCCTGTCACCCCTCGGTATCTCGAATGTAAGTGTCACAATGCCGCCGCTTCCTGTTGATTTCTGGACGTTTGCCTGACTTCCGGCAGGCAGCGTGGAGGCCGCAACGCCCATGTTCTCAATCGCCTGTCTGGATGCTGCCGCCGCCGTTGCGCTGTTTCCTGCTTCGGTTGCCTTTGTGCTTGCCGTGCTTGCGCTTCCAGCCGCCGCCGTTGCGCTGTTCCCGGCGTTCGTTGCGGATTGGGCCGCCTGACTTGCGCTTTGAGCCGCCGCATCAGCGGAGGGCTGTGCAGCCGCCGCTCCCCACGCTTTGAACTGAGCGCCCGTCATCTTGCCAGCTACGCCGGACTGTTCAACCGGGATAAGGCTTGCATCCGTTACATTCGCAATAGACGGAAGCTGGCCTATGGTTTTATCAGCCATCGTCAATCACCTCATTTTCAGGAAAATCAAAGGCCAGCATCAGGACTTCCAGCGCGGCAGGAGTGATGGTATCAGGCAGTTTCTTCAGCTTCCTCTTTGTGATCTCCACCTCCACGCCGTTGAGCTGCTGCCGCTCTTCGCGGAACTCTGTGATCTTGCCCTTGGCGATAATGTACTGCCCTTCACCTTCCATCTTCGGAGCGCCGTCCTCGCCCTTCTCAGCGTACTTCTCAAGCAGTTTCGTTTCCTGCTCCATGAAGAAGCTCACATGAGGCTCAAGCTCCGCTTTCGCCATAACGAGCGCATGAGCGGAGGCGAAATCCAGCGGCGTTTCGGACAGCTTCATAATCGCATCGAACAGCTTGATTGCGGTGAAAAGATTTGTCTTCATCCTGTTTCCTTTCGTCAGCTTGCGAACATTCCGTATTTCTTGGAAAGAATACCGACCACGTTATTGAGAATAACAAGGTAATTGCTGGCAGTTGCGGACGTATAACCCATGTTTGCGGAGCTTGTGGAAAGCGTCTGCTTTGCAATTGGGGTCGTTCCAAAGAACCCAATCTGAGAAGTGGAATCATTCGTCCCGATTACCGCCTTGAAGACATAAAATTCATTAAAACGGCGTGTTGTCGTTCCAAGGTTAATTACTTTGTCAGCACTTGGCGTTAGTGTATAATAGGACCCTGAAACACTCGCTGTTAGGCTCACGTTCTGACTGCTCGAATTGTTCGGAGAAATAGTGAGTTTATTCACAACGATCTCCGAAAAAGGTCTATCAGTCTTCCCAAGTTTCCAAAGATAAGAGGTGCTATACGGGTAAACGACTTTATTGTATGTGTCAAAATAAAGCCTTTCAGCTTCATATCGTCCAATCGTTACCCCATATCGACCTTGAATATCGACATATTCAATCTGCGCCCACGATTGATTTGACCCCATATGCAAGGTCTTATAACCGCTTCCCTCGCAGTACAGAACAGCGTTTCTATCATCGTTCGGAGGATAAATTGTTTTTACTTTCAGCGTCTCAGTGCTTATGTTGCTTCCGTCAATAACCGTTGTTCCGGGGGTGGACAGACTCGCAAAAGTGGCATATCCGCTCAAGTTGATTGTCCCAGCTGTAAGCTGAATCGCCCTGTCTGTCATGGTGAAGTTTGAAGCAGAAGTGCCAGACTTTATGAGCCAGCCAATCTTACTCTCGCTAACCTCCACACGGCTTTCGTAGGACTTGCCAGCAAAACTGCCACTTACGCTTGCGACGATGGCATTTTTCCCGGTAGTAGAATTGACATACTGCGTAATCGAGTTATTGAGCTGGCTGTTCTGGACGTAATTGCCCATAGCGTCTTTCCGCTGATACGTTGCGGAAACTGCGCTCGTAACTTCGGCAATCCCGGCTTGCGTGTTGATGTGCGCGGTAATGGAAGCGTCAAGACTGCTTTTTGTGACATAACTGGACATGCCGCTTATGGTCTGATATGTACCAGACACAGCGGACACAATCTTTGCTTTACCAGCCTGAGTGTCGATATACTGACCGATGGAGGTATTCAGCGAAGATGTAGTCACGTACCCGGACATAGCATCTTTCCGCTGATATGTTCCAGCCGCAGCAGAGATTATCTTAGCCTGTCCAGTCTGTGAATCAATGTACTGACCAATCGACGTATTCAGCGAAGACGCAAGGACATAATTGCTCATCTGGTCTTTCCGCTGATAAGTGCCAGAAGCGGCAGAAACGACCTTCGCCGTTCCAGCCGTAGAATCTATATACTGACCGATAGAAGTGTTCAGGCTTGCTGTCTCGACGTAACGAGACATATCAGACTTCTTTTGATAGTTTTCCTCTAGGCTGGATTCGATCCTTCCGAGTTCTACGATGAAAGAGGTCTTCACCCCGTTGATTTTCCGTGCGATTTCCTTGTGTTCGCTCGTCTCATAGGGATACTCATGGTCGATGTTGCTGTCTTCTGGCGCGGAGATCGTAGCCGACATGATGGGTGAAAACGTAGTGTCCATGCTGCTGATGAACGAGTACACTTCCCCCACGTTGACGGCGTCGCCCAGCTCTGCGGCGGGGTTGAGGATCGCCCCGTCTGCGGTATATGGCTTGTAGGAATAGCCCTGGATCTTGGCCAGGATGGAATTTGCGATTGCCTGCGTTCCGTAGGGATTGGTGATTTCCAGCGTGCGGAAGCTGTCGTCCCCGGCCTCATAGATGAGCTGGGCGCCGTTTTCGTCCTCCCCCACGATGATCCGCACCTTGGAGTACGGAAGATACTCAGGGGATTCCTTGATGTCCCGTGCCGCACGCTGCAGGTAGATTCTATCTACTGACACGGATTCTGAACCCTCCCATCGTGATATATTCGCCGTACTCGGTAATCAGAAGACTTGTGCTGTCATCCGGCATATCCCCCAGCACAAGGAGCCGCAGCTTGTTTTCATCCGTGATTATCCAGTTCCCGGCGTACATGGAGCCGATAAATCCCAGGATTTCACGCATGGTATAGGCCCCTTCGCCGTAGCCCGGGTATTGAATCGTGTACCCAGATGTGATGATTGCTGCCGTTCTCGCATCCAGCGTCACGCCGATGCGGGAGCATATCTGATTGACTACCGTGATATCCGTGCGAGGCCAAGCCCCCTGTTCACCGCTCGTTGTGAAGCTCTGGTCGCATCTCAGCATGGGGTCGAAAGCGTCGATGGTGAGAACGCCGTTACCCTCATCCCTGGTGTCTATGAAGAATGTCCCTTTGGGAAGCCATTCGCTCTGCTGCGTCCCGCTATTGAGCCGGAACTGCATCTGAATTTGGGCCATGCGCGGGATCTCGCCAGGATTGCGAAGGACCAGGTTCAGCTCCTTGGCCGCGCAGTTGCCGATGGTCGCGGCCTTGTCCATGAGCGCCGCCTTGGAGGAAGCAGACACGATTTTATCCTGACCGTAAGTAACCCCGGCGATAATCGCCCGAAATTCCTTCGGAGCATTGGCAGCTAAGAGCTGACGGTAAAGGGCTGATACTGCTTGCATCTCGGCCCTCCTTACTGCTCGATCAGCGGGAAGGTGATGCCTTTCCAGAGATAGCTGCCGTCCGTCTGCTGCTGGGCGAAGGTCGCAGGATTATTATTTGAGTACATAGTCTTTATGGCGATCCCGCCAGTCTGCGGGTCATCGTACTGCACTGTCACAAACTCGGGATATATTGCCTGCAGGACAATACTCGCCTCGCTCGTGTTGAGCGGTCTGCAGGTGATCTCCAGGGTGACCTTGCTCGCTATGCGGCTCCTGTGCATAACGCCGTCGAGCGTTCTGCCGGCATCAGGAGAATCCAAGTCACTCCGCTGCCATTTAAGACCCGCAGCAGCAAGGTATGGGAGCAGATTCACGCCGTTCACAGTAAATGTCATCTATCACACCCCCATTGCCCGATTAAGCCGCTGCTGACCCGCTTTGATCTCTCTGGAGTCCAGAAATACCCGCAGGTCGATCTTCGGCTCTTTGCCGTTCCAAGGATCGCTCTCGCTGAGCGCCTGGCGGAAGGCCTGCACCATCGTCTCAAGCGGCGTCTCGATATTTGTCCCCGACTTCTGGTCGCCAAGGACGGCCATGAATTCACGATTGGGCGGTATCACCGCGCCCTGCGCCAGGCGGGGAATGCGCGGCAGGGTCACCAGCTGATAGCTGCCGGCGGAGATGATCTCCGTGCCGAAAAGGCTGAGGCCCTTCCAGCTGATATTCAATTTTTCATTGATCCAGTCGATGAATCGGTTGAAAAGGTCGATGGCGATGTTGATGCCGTCGGTGACCTTTTGCTTCAGGCCGTCGCTGATGCTGGCGAACTTATCCGCCCACCATTCCACGGTGAAGATCGGCGCCACGTTGCTCTGCCACCAGCTCTTGATGCTGTCCCAGACGCCCGCGATTTTCTCCTTGATGGCGTCCCAGTTAAGCGCAGTTACGGTGACCAGCCCGGCAGCGCCGGCGACGATCAGCGCGATCCCCAGGGGAATAACGCCCGCAATCACAAGGATGATGCCCAGAACCAGCAATCCGGCGGAGATCAAGGCCATGATTCCGCCGAATTCCCCCTGCAGGATTCCCTTGATCTTATCCCAATTCAGGGCTGTCACAGCCACCAAGCCCGCAGCTCCGGCGGCCATGAGGGCAATACCCAGCGGCAGCGAGATTCCGGAGAATGCCAGGATCGCGCCGATCACCAACGTGGCAGCGGCAACAATGGCATAAATGCCCGCCATAGGGCCGGTCAGCTCCTCCTTGATCTTGTCCCAGTTCAGGGCGGTCACAGCCACGAGCCCAGCCGCGCCGGCGGCCATGAGGGCGATGCCCAGCGGCAGCGAGATCCCGGAGAACACCAGAATTCCGCCGATGACCAGCAGCGCCGCCGCCAAAACGGCGTATATCCCCGCCATGGGACCGGTCAGCTCCTCCTTGATTTTGTCCCAGTTCAGCGCCGCAGTCGCTGCTAGGCCTGCCGCTCCGATTACCATCAACGCAATACCCAGGGGGAGATTTGCTCCGGTGAAGGTCAGGATCGCGCCCAGGACAAGCGCCGCACCGGCGACCAAAGCGAAGATCATCCCGATAGAGCCTTCCATCTGGTTCTTGAGCGAATCCCAATCCAGCTGTGCAGCGGAGGCAATCGCGGCCGCCCCCAGCGCGATCAGCGCAATGCCCAGGGGAATATTGACGCCGGAGAAGGTCAGGATCGCGCCAAGAACAAGAAACGCCTCCCCCAGCAGCAGCTCCAGCGCGCCGATCTTCCCCTCCATCTCTGACATGAAGCCGCCGTCGAAGCTGGGGGCAATGGCTCCTGCGGCGTCGCTACCGCCGCTCCCGGAGGAAGAATTGTCATTGAGGATATTCAGCTGGTCGAAGGACGCCAGCTGTCTGCTGGCCTTCTGGGCCGCGCTGCCGGCCTTCTTGTAAGCCTTCGACTGTTCATTCAGCGCCTTGGCGCTCTCCCGGCTCTTGGCCGCCGTGATCCCGAAGATCTTCGCCACGATGTCTGCCAGGACGGCGGAGACCTGGACAAGGATCTGCAGCAGTGTCGTAAATGCCGGGATCAGCCGCTCAATAATGGGCTGTGCCGCCGTCATCAGGTTTCCCTTGATCTCCGCCAGGGCGTCCCGTACTTCCGGGAAGGAAAGCAAAAGATCGCTGAGATAGTCCCGTAGCGCCCGGAGCCCGGACAGGATGACAGTGAACACAAAGACGCGGGAGATCATCTGTCCCAAACGCCGGAACGAGTTTTGCATAGACTTCGCGGCGCTGGCGACTGAGCTGCGGAGCTTCGCCATGGCGCCGGTGCTGCCTTTCACCTCGGTTTCCAGCAGGGATGCCCGTTCCGTCATGCCCTGCAGATTGGTCTCGCCTGCGGAAATCTCATTGTTCAATTTATCCATTTGCGGGGCAAGTTCATTGATTGTCGTTTTCGCGTCAGCGAATATTCTTCCCTGCTCAGCTATCTGTTGCCGTATGCCCAGCCTCTGGTCTCTGGTAGCGGCTTCGCGCAGAGCAGCATTCAGCTCGCCAATCTTTTTGTTGGCATCAGCCGCGGCTGAAGTAGCCTTCTCCATTTCCGCCGCGATGCTGTCCTTTTTCGCTCTTTTTTCGCTGAGGGCTTTCTGGGTGTCCTCGATCTTCCGGCGCAGCTTGCCCAGCTCCTGCAGGGCGTCCTTGTCGTCCAGCTTCACGGACACGGAGACGCCGCCCACGCTGTTATTCGGCATTGCTCATCCCTCCCTTCGTCCAGGCTGCCAGGAGGTCGTTCTCCTCCTGGCTGTATTTCTGCTCGATGTAAACCAGGTCCTCGTTGTTTCGCAGCCATTCCCGGTCCGCCTTGTCCAGCTTTTTACCTTTGGCCCGGGCGCTGCGGATCCGGACGATCTGGGCGAAGGTGCAGTCCCCGATTTCGTAGTAATAGCCGAGGAAGGTCCACCAGTGCATTTTCACCGCCCGGATGTCCTGCCCCAGCATGTGGTTGATGGGGGATGCGATCCAGCGAAAATCCTTTTCCCAGTCCACCAGCTTGGGGGCGGGCTTTTCGTTGGGCTTTTCCTCCCCTCCGGAGATAAACCAGAAGCAGCGGTTGAGCGCTTCCTGCAGGTTTTCAGGGAGGGCGTCCTCATAGAAGATGCCCAGCGCCACCGCTGCCCGGTCTTCGTCGGTGAGATCCGGATCATTCAGAGCCGTGATGATGTCCAGGATGGCCCGGTAGTCCGTCCGCACCGCGTATTCCGTGCCGTCCACCGTGACGCTGGTCGGCAGGTCGTAGTCGATCATTTTTTGTATTTGTCCAGGTACTTCTTCCGGCGCTTATCGGCGGCGGCCACCTCCCGCTTGAAGGCCGCCTCGATATAGGGCGTCACCCCGGCGAGGAACTGCTCCATGCCCGTGACGCCTCCGGAGGTGGTAAAGCAGTAGCTGTCGCCGAAAACCATGTCAGACACGGGGGCGCCAAACGCCCAGTCCAGCAAAGACCGCATTTCCTTGTCCAGCCGGTCGGCTTCGTCCAGCTGCGCATCCAGGTCGTCGCTGCTGTCCAGCTTGCTGTCCTTCATAAGGTCGTCGGCCTTGGTCTGCACTTCCCTCAGCCGCCGAAGGAGCGCGGGGTCCGAGGTGGAGAACTTGATTTGTCCGACGATCTCGCCATTTCGGGTGACGTCAATGCTCTCTACGCCCGTCTCAATGTTGATCTGCACGCTTGCTCCCCCCTTCCGATCAAGTGTCCGGCGTGAAGGTCACCACGCCGGCGCTGCTCACCGCAGCGGTGCCGGTGGTGCGCTGGCCGCCGTAGGTAACGGAAATCGGCATGCTCAGGTTGCCGCCGCCGGGGCCGCCCAGGCTGCTGGGCTCGATGCTGCAGGCCGCATAGCGCTCGGCAAACATGGCCGATTCCGCCGTGCCCGCATAAAGGTGGACGATCAGCATGTCCTGGGCGCTGAGGGCCGTGTAGTCCTGGTCCTTGATGGCCACGTTCCAGATCTTCAGAGCCGCCGTATCGCCGCCGTCCAGATCGTAGGGATCAAAGTCCTGGGTGATGACGGGCTTCTTGAGGTTGCTCCAGTTGTTGCCCAGGATGTCCTGGGAGTTTTCGCCCCCCCAGTCCAGGCTCTCCTCGCTGTCGGTCACCCGCTTGCCCAGAGGGCTCCAGACGGGGGTGGAGGAAGTGCCGGTGTTCAGATAAGCGATCAGCAGCTCTCTCTTGACGGTCTGGCCGCTGGGCGTGTTGAAAGTCATGTCAGCCACTTAAAAAACCTCCCATGTAAGTGTCAGCGATGCGCCGTAATCGGTACAGTTGTCCTCATAGACGGTGAGCACCGCGGCGTCGCTCGTTCTTGTGATTTTTTCGTTGACGGCGTCCTCCAGCTCTGGCGGCGCCGCCGTCTCGCACCAGGCGCAGATGGCCGTCAGGGTCTCCACGGCCTCCATCTGGTCGTCGTCGCTAGAGGGCAGCACCCGGTAGACGATCCGGAAGCGGTATTCCGCCCGATAGCCGCCGCCGATATAGCGGGCGGCGTAGAAGGCGGCCTGCTCCGTTGAAAAGCACAGGCCGACGTCGTTGACCGGCAGCGCCTCGAAGGTGACGCTCATGCCCTCCGGGATCTCCGGGCAGGTATTCAGCCAGGCTTTCACCGCCCGCCACACGCTCGCGGCGCTGGCGGCGCTCAGAAGCTCACTCACGGGCGATCACCCCCTGCGCCAGCGCGATCCAGCTGCCGATTTTGGCCTTTTTGGCCGCTGCGAACCACTGCGGCCCGCCGCTGGCATGGTGATAGTCCCGCTGGCTCCGGACCTTTTTCACGCCGGAAAAGCTGCGCCAGCCGTTGGGCGTCGGAAAGCCGGCGATCTTGCGCCGGGGATCCACATACACCTTGCCGAAATACTGCCGCCGGGCATAGGGCCGGTCCCAGACGATGGTACTGCCGTAGACCCGACCGGAGCTGCGCAGGCGTCCGGAGGCGGCGGGGATATAGGGGCGGCTGTCCCGCTCCGCCTGCACGGCCACGGCATGCTCCGCCTTGGTGCATTTCCGCGTCAGGACCTCCGGATAGACCTCCGCCCGGAACTTCGTCCGAATGATCACCGCCCCGTCACCTCCAGATATTCCGTCACCGGGCTGCCCCGGTTTTTCAGGCTGACGCTCTGCACCAGATGCACGTCGTCATGCCGTCCGTTGATCGCCTGATAGCTCCCGGCGTCGTCCACGTCCCCCAGGGCGAAAAAGCTCTTGGCGTCGATGGTGTAATAGCCGGCTTTGGCTTCCTCGCTGAGGGAGGCGTAGGCAATAGGCCGGAGATAAGCCACCGGCTCGCCCTCCGCCGTCGCCAGGTGTTCCCGGGGGACGATCAGCACCGTGGAGCCCGCGGAGACAAGCCCCGTGGTCTGCCGGTCCACGCCGTCCTCATGCTGGATATAGCTGCCCTGCAGAAGCACCCGCTTGCCGGCGCTCCAGAGGGTCACAGCCCCGCCCGCGGCGGGCAGGCTGCGCTGCAGCTGCAGCTCCATCCAGTGGCCGCGCTCCCGGATATTCTCCGCGCTGAGGATTTCCCAGCGCTCGCCCCGCAGGTCGATGAGGCAGTCCAGGGCGATGCGGGAGTCATACCGGCAGCGGAGCGTGGCCCGGCGCAGGTGCGCCGTGGGCTGCATGTCCCGCCCGTGGGCCTCGATCCATTGGACATAGAGGGGGAAGCCCAGCGCATCCGAGGTCTCCACAACGGAGAAGCCGTCGGTATAGTTCACGTAGCTGTGAAGCACATGCACCGACGTCCGCAGCTGGCCCGCGTCCAGGTGGATCATCCGCCCTCACCTTCCTCCGAGGCCTCGCTCCCGGTGTCCGATTCGGACACCGCTGCGGCCTGCGCGGCCAGAGCGGCCTTCCGGCAGCGTTTCTGTTCCTGGAGGATGTAGTCCGCCAGGCCTTCCGGGATGGGAGCGCCGCCCCGGTTGTCGTAGTAGTGCAGGGTCAGGGCCTTGGCGCAGAGGGCGTAGCCCTCCGCCGTCGCCAGCTCCTCCGTCACGCCTGCCCCCGCCAGATAGTCCTGCGCCATGGCGAGGTAGGACTCGATGACCGCGTCCTCCTCGCCTTCGGCGTGCATATATTCCTTGACTTCGTCGATGTCCAGCGCCATGGCCTTATGCGCTCACCACAAGGGCGGGCTCAGCCGCCGGGCTGTAGAAGGGCCTGGCGATGGCCACGCAGGAGCAGACCACGCCGCTGCCGGCATCGTGGGTGATCTCCGCGCAGTAAAAGCGCTTCTGATCCCCGGCCACCTTGATGCTGGCGCAGCCGGTAGCCTTGGCGATGGCGTCGTCACCGGCGGTCTTGGTGCCGGTGGCCACCACGGTGGCGTTGGTGCCGGTGTCGTCGTCGGCGGCGTAGATCTTGATGGTCATGGTCTTGCCGCTGGCCAAATTGGCCATGCTCCAGAGGAAAGCGATCTCATCCACGCCGGAGCCGTCCACATAATCGCTTTTGGTAGCGGTGGCGGTGGCGATGCTGGCCGGGGCCTTCACGCACCGGATGTCCAGTTCTTCATGCAGTCTGTTGCTCATGTCGAGTCTCCTTTCTTACGCCCGGGCCGCCAGGGTCACGAAAGCGCTGCGGGTGTTGGAGCTGTTGGCCAGGGTGATGGGGGCGTTCTGCTTGGGCGCGCCGCCGCAGCGGAACACCATCCGGAAGCACTGCTGGTCCGTCAGCCACTGCACGTGGATGCTCCAGCCCATGCGGGCGGTGCCCTTGGTCAGCAGGATGTACTGGCTGGGATCGATCAGCAGGATATCGCCCTTACTGCCGATGGCGGAGCAGTAATCCTCGAAGATCACGGGACGGGTCAGGATCCGCTGATAGTCCAGATCCTGGTAGCCGCCCTCGGGATTCCACAGGAACTTCTCCGCGCTGCCGTCGTTGGACTTGATGCTCAGGCCGGGCAGCTGCTCCTCCAGATCCGGGTGCATGACCCAGACGGAGTTGCGGCGGAAGCGGGCATGGTGGCGGTGCCACATCTTGTTGACGTTGGCGCCCGTCAGAGTGCCGGCGGTCTGGCCGCTCTCCTTGGCCACGGTGATCAGGGCGCTGCCGTTCAGGATGCCCAGAGGCTTGCCCGCGCCGTCGCCGTCGATGACCGCCTTGGTCAGCACGCGGTCGGCCGCCAGGGCGAAGCCCCGCTGGAACAGGCCGCTCATGAAGGGGGCGTCCTCCAGCAGCTCCTCGGTAACGTAGCCGAAGCCCATCATCTTGTCCAGCTCCAGCTTCATCTCCCGGAAGGCGGGCTTGGTGGCGGCCACGGTGGCGCCCTCGGAGGCCCAGTACATCTGGATGCCGCCGAAAACGCTGCTGCTCACGTCGGTCTCGTTGACGCTGAGCCACTTGGCACTGTTGGAGTTGGCGCCCACGGTGTAGCGGTCGATCCGCCGCAGCAGCTCGCTTTCGCTGACGGCGCTCTCCATGATCGCGCCGGCGAAATCCGTCTGCACGGCGAAGCCGCCGTCCGCGCCGGTGCCCTCGTTGCCGCCCAGGACAGCGTCGTTGATCCGGGCCAGGCGGTTGTCCTGCTTCAGGGTGGTGGCCGCGTCGTGGATGGCCTTCAGCTGCTCGCCGAAGTTCCGGAAGGGACGCACCTCATCGGCGGGGTTCTTGTCCGGGGCGGCAGGCTTGCGCTCCGCTTCCAGCCCCGCAGCTTCGGCGCTCAGGGTCGCCTGGCGCTCCACCACGGAGATCTGATTGGAGATCTTCTCCGCTTCATCCTGCTTGGCTGTGACTTCGTCATACTTGCCCTCGTTCATGAGGGCTTCCGCGTCCTTCAGCAGCTGGGCCTTCTGGGCGCGCAGGTCGTTCAGGGTTTTCGCGTAATCCATTGACATATCATCCTTTCTTTTCTTCGTCTCCCCGGCTTCCCATGGGGGAAGCTGTCGCCGCCGGCGACTGACGAGGGAGCCCGCCGCAGCGGTTGATTGATTACATCAGCTCCAGCTGCCTCTGCCGCAGCCGGGCCAGGGTCTTCTGCTTCTCCGCCGCCAGGTGGGCCTGGTAGTCGGCGCGCATTTTGTTGGTGATCCGGGGCATGAGACCGGCGGAGGCCACCATGGTCACGATGGGATCGTCCGCCTCGCCGTCCCAGGGGAGGACCTCATCCAGCAGGCCGTAATCTTCGGCGGCCTGTTTGGAATTGATCCAGATGTCCTTGTCCATCAGCGTCCCCAGGGCGCTGCGCTCCGCGCCGCTGCGCTGGGTGTAGATGTCCAGGATGGCGTCCCGGGCGTTTTTTGCGCTGTCATAGGCGCCCTTCAGCTCCTGATAGTCGCCCTGGGCGCTGAGGCTGGGATTGTGGACGCAGATCAGCGCCCCGGTCTCCGCCTGGCGCACCGTCGCCCCCTGCAGCAGCACCGTGGCGGCGGAGGCCGCATAGCCCTGCACCAGGGCCACGGTCCGGCCGGCATAGCGCCGCAGCATGCTGTAGATCTCCGTGCCCACGGTGAGGTCGCCGCCGGGACTGTTGATCAGCAGGGTGACGTCTCCGCCGTTTGCCTCAGCCAGGGCCCGCCGCACGTCCTCGGGACAGGTGATGTCCTTGTAGCCGTACCACCGCAGGATGTCCGCATAGTCGTTGTCCACAAGCTCGCCCCGGATATTGATTTCAGGCATCAGCTTTCATCTCCTTCCTCGCCCACAGGCGCATAGTTTTTGGAAAACCGATAAGTCTTCCCCAGGCCGTCCGGCAGGGGGCTCATGTCCTCCAGTGCCCGCACTTCGTCCGGATTAAAGACGCTCATGGAGATCATCTTCTCATAGAACTGCGCCCGGCTTTGGCTGTCGCCCCGCAGCAGCGCGTTCAGGTTTTTGTGGAGATACATCCCCGCCGCCCGGTCTTCGTCGCTGAGCAGCTTCCAGGTCCATTCCTGCTCGATCTGCGTCACCGGAGGCGTCAGGGTATTGGTGACGAAATCCAGCTGCTGCTGCTCGTTGCTTTGGTAGCTTTGCTTCCCGGCCTGGAGCATATAGGCGGGGATCCCCGTAAATCGGGAGATCTCATCCACGCTGAAGGCCCGGGCCTCCAGGAGCTGGCTGTCCTTCTGGCTGATGCCCAGGGGGGTGTACTCCATGCCCCGGTCCAGCACCGCCACCCGGAAAGCGTTGTCCAGGCCCCGGCTCATCCGCTCGAAGTCGCCCCGCACCACCTCCCTGACGTCTTCGTCCAGGCTTGTGGCCACCTTCACCACGCCGGAAAGCCGGCTGCCATTGGTGAAGAATTTGCGGTTGTACTTCTGCGCGGCGGCGTCGGTGCCCATGCTCTCCCGGGCCATGTCCAGCATCCCCAGCCCCTGATAGCCGTTGAAGCTCTCAAAGCGGAAGATCAGCAGCTCGCTCTCGCTGAAAGCCCTGGTCAGGCGCTCGCCCCCCGGTGTATCGGGATCCACGCTGAAGAAATACCAGACCGCGCCGTCGTCGGGGTTCACCTGCCGGGTGTAGCCCGCGCTGGGCAGGGGGAAGATTTCCCGCACCCGGCCTGCCCGGTCCCGGCGGATGGCGCCGAAGCCCGTGCCGTGCCAGAATGCCTGGCTGACGATGGCCCGCTCCGCGGTAAACTGTCCCATCTGGGAGTTGTACCGGGTCTTGAGGATCTGGGCGATCTCGTGGTCCGGCTCCAATCGTTCATCCCCCACCCGCTGCCGCACCTGCCAGGGCAGCACCGCGATACTGTTGCAGAAGATGCGGTGGGCGGCGGCCACGGCGGCCAGGCGCATGGAGGTGGTGGGGTTGACGGGGCTCTCCTCGGTCAGGTCCCGGAAGAACTCCTCCGCGTCCTTCAGCGTGGTGTAAATGGTGGAGGGGTCCCGGTTAGCGTGGATGCCGCGTTTCAGAAGCATAGAATCACCTCGAAAAAAGATATAGAGCCCCGGCAGGGAGCATAAGCTCCCGGTCGAGGCTCAGGCACTAAGGCACAGGCACTTGCATATGGAGTTGGAGGGCTCCTCTGTGTCCGATTCGGACACAGAGGAGTCCGGCAGCCTTTGGGAGAGGAATCCCTGGGCGATCCACGCCCGGCGGCGATCCGGCTGCCCTCCGCCGCCTACCGTCAGGAAGGAGGAAACAATGGCTCATGCGCCAACCGTCCCCATGGAATTATCAGATCAGCTGGAAACTGCTCTCTGCGTTCCAGTGATACAGCAGTCCTTCGGCGGTGTAAAGGATCCCGGCCGCCGGTGCGTCGTCGCCGGTCGCTTCGACCCAGCTCCCGGAGGAAGCCTTGTAAATCTTGCCGTCCGTAGTGTTGCCGTATTTTTCCCCGGCCTTCGGGCTGGCGGGGGCCGCAGCGGCCACGGCCCGCAGCGCCACGATGCCCGGTACGGTCATTCTTCCGGCGCTGTCCACGGCGACGGTACCGCCGTTTTTCACGCCGCCCAGGGAGCTGCCCGCCACGGGCAGCGTGTAAACGCTGAAACCGGCAAAACCGGCGGCGATGGCCGCGCGAGCCGGGTCCGGCGGCAGCAGCATGGCGCCGGTGTTGTCCAGCAGGCTGCCGTCGTCCGTCAGGAACAGCGGGCCCTCCCCCGCGGGAAAAACGCCCCGGCCTTCGGAAAGCAGCTGCGCAAGCCTCTCGTTGGTCATATTCATGCTATACACCTCCGTCGTCGATCAGCAGGGCAAAGGCCACCAGGACCGCGCCGGCGGCGATGATCCCGGCGGGCCGGTAGATCTCCCAGGCGCCCCAGCTCACCAGCGCGCCCCCGCCCAGGAAGCACAGGTCGTTCAAAACGCCCCGCAAAAACTTAATGATTTTCTTCATATCATCACCGCATATCCCCGCCGCCGGATGGCTTCATTCAGGTCTGGCTCATCGATGGCCACCAGCATCCGGGCCAGGGCGTTCAGCAGCGCCGCCAGGGGGTCGATGCGCTGGCTGTCGTCCTTGTGCCGCTTCGAGAGCTTGATGTCCCCAAAATTGTTGACGACCTCCACCGCGTTCCCGCAGCACCATAGCAGCAAGGGGCTGTATTCCGCCACCAGCTTTCCCTGGAGGATCAGCTCCCGGAAGCGCTTGGTCGCCTGGTTAAGCCCAGCGCAGGTCTGGGGGATCTCCACCACGCTGTCCTCCCCCCGGGTCTCCCGGATCTTCAAAGCGAGGTCGGTGGCATTGTGGCCGTCGTAGTCGATTTCTTTGATCCGCCAGCCGTGCTCCCGTTCCCCCTCGCAGATCCAGTTGTCCACATAACTGTTGTCCGTCACGTCGCCGGGGGTCAGGGTACAGTAGCCGTCGGGTGCCCAGGCGATATAGGGGATCCGGTCCGTGCGCTCATGCTTTGCCGCGGCGTTTTCCGGGAGGAAGCCGTGGACCTTCACGGCGATCCGCCCGTCCGGGAGATTCCAGCAGGCCCCTGTCCCGCTGAGGTCGATGCGCTTGCCCAGGTCGTAGCCGCACCAGCATTCCCGTCCGTCCGTCAGCTTCGCAAACTCCTCCCGGCTGACGCAGAGGCCCCGCAGGGCTTCCAGCTGCTCCGTAGTGAGGTATTTGTTGGTGTTGGAGGCGTCCGCCTGCCAGAGGCAGCAGCGCCGGGTGAGGAACATCCGGATCTTGTCTGCGTCCCCGCTGCCATAGGCCAGCTCGCACTCCGTCCGGATCTGCTCCCGGAGGATGTCTCCGTAAATGCCCGGGTACCGCAGCACGGGGTTTGCCCGCAGCCAGGCTTCCGGGTCCTGGGGGTCGTCCGTCGGCTCCAGCTCCCGCAGCATGACGAAATATCGGTCTGACCGGAGATCCCCCTGCAGGATCTGGCGGCACAGCAGCTCCTCCTTGTAGCAGGGCTTGTTCGCCGCGTCGTCGCCGGCGGTGGTGATGATGTCCAAAAGCGGCTGCGTCCGCTTGCCCAGACTGTTCAGGCCCAGGTCGTGGATCGTGGCCACCTTATGGGCGTGGTATTCGTCCAGGCAGAAGTAGCTGGGCGCGGCGCCGTCCTTGTTCCCGGTCTCCTTGCTGAGCTTGGTCATCTGTCCGCCCCGGGTCCGATGCTCCACATAGGTCCGGCGGATGTAGAGCCGGCGGGCGATCTCCGGGGAGGCCTCTGCGATCTTCGCGGCGTCGCCCCAGACGCGCCCCGCCTGGTCCTTGTCCACGGCGGCGCAGTAAACCTCCGGCTCCTGTTCATAGACCGCCTTCTCCGGCTGATAGGGCGGATAGAGGGCGTCCGCCGTCATGTGGTAAAGGCATTTCGCGCTGTTCTCGGTGCTTTTGACGTTGCCTCTGGCCCGCTTGTTGTAGGCCTGGGTGAAGCGCCGGACGCCGGTCTCCCGGTGTACCCAGCCGTACAGGCACCCCTGGTCAAAGATCTGCCAGGGCTCCGGCTCTATGGGCTGCCCCGCCATGGGGCCGCGGATCTGGATGCATTTGCGGAAGAATGCCAGGACGCGGTCGGCGCGGGTCTCATCGAACACCCAGGGGAAATCATCCGTCCCCTGCCTTTTGAGGTCGTCCAGGTGCCGCTGACAGGCCAGGATCTCCCAGCGGCAGCACACGCTGCGCAGCTTGCCCTGGGTGACCTGCTTTGCATAAATACTCACCGGATGGTGAAGCCCGGAGCTTGCTCTCATATCAGTCACCGAAAAGCGGGTCCTTCGGCCCCGTGGCGGTGGAGGGATCCGGCGGCAGCCCCAGCTTTGTCCGGCCGCCGGGCGTCAGGCCCAGCTCCTTGTAGTAGCTCAGCGCCGCGCTGGAAAGGTCCATCCAGAGCACAAGCATGGGGTTTCTGGTAGGATTGGAGGCCCCGCCCTTATTGGTGTAGGCCACCACAGGCTGCGAGCCGCTGTCCTTGTACTGCTTCTCCGCGGCGTCCCGCTGCACCAGGATCTCCGCCAGGGCCTGGATCGGCGCGTCAAAATAAGGCTGGTATGTGCCGGCGGCAATGCAGGCGTCGCGGATCTTCTTTGTCCAGCCCTTGACCGTCTTGGGATTTCCCATTACCAGGGCCGCTTCCGCTCACCGGGCGGCGCAGCTGCGGCCTGCCGCGCCTGGGCTTCCCGCCGTTTCCGGCGGCACTCCCGGCACCGGCTGAAGGGCTCCAGCTTCCGCTCCCGCAGCCACCGCAGCTCCGGGGCCTCGATGGTGAAGGCCTCCCCGCAGTCCCGGCACACCACATGCATCCGCACCACGTCGACCTCAGCATCCGCCTTTTTCATAGATCCGTCCTCCGCTCATACCCGGTACACAGGTAAACGTCATGCATCTGGGTACCGGCCCGTTCACACTCGAAGCAGTCGATGCAGTGCCCGCTTTGGCAACCCCTCCAGGCTGAGTTGTCCGTACAGTCCTGGCAGAGACACCGCTGGTTTCCGTATGGGCACTTCCCCTGCTCCGTAATGATTTGCATGATGTCGCTCATGCGCTCACGCTCTTTCCGGCCATGATCGGCCTCAAATTCTCCAGCCGCCGGCGCGATCCGCACCGCCCGGCGCCAGCTTCCACAGAAAACCGTCCATCGCCGCTGCGCAACCGCAGCACTTCCGCCCGGCGCCGCTGCAAAACCGCAGCACTTTCGTCCGCCGCCGCTGCAAAACCGCAGCGCTTTTCCCCGTTTTCCGCGTACCCCCCGCCGAAATTTGCGATTTTTTCTCGCAAACGAG